>Ga0182017_10000080_pt1 | contig 70354 bp, 59 predicted proteins | sample 712E3DmetaG_FD_120492 | JGI IMG/M metagenome (GOLD analysis project Ga0182017, IMG submission 120492) | Permafrost microbial communities from Stordalen Mire, Sweden - 712E3D metaG | ecosystem: Environmental > Terrestrial > Soil > Wetlands > Permafrost | place: Sweden: Stordalen | collected... | reverse complement strand
GCGCGTCGCTCGTGGCGAGTGCCGCACCAAGTGTGCGCGGCGGGATGCTGGGCGCGACGGTGCGGAGTGCCATCCCCGACACGGGGGCGAAGGCGTCGTTGCTCGAATTCGCCGGCCGCGACCCGCGTGGCCTGGTGCGCCTGGCGCGCGAACGTTGCCAGCGCGACATCGGCGATTTCCGATGCCTCTTTGTGAAACAGGAGCGCATCAACGGGAAACTAAAGGAAGTCGAGGAGATCGACGCGCGGTACCGCGCGGACCCGCTGAGCGTGTTCATGACCTGGCGGAGCGGCGCCGGCCAGGCTAAGCGTGCCCTCTTCATCGACGGTCCGGAATTTGTCGACGGCGATGGGCAGAGGCTGGCCCGGGTGGAACCTGCCGGCGCACTAATCCGTCTCGTCGTCTCGGACGTGATGGTCCCGATCCACGATGCACGCGCGCGGGAGGCCAGCCGGCGCGCCATCGACGAATTCGGGTTCCGCAGTACGTTCGAGATTCTGAAGCGGGTAAACGACTTGGCCGCCGCCCGCAACGAGCTCGATTTCCGGTACGAGGGGGAGGGCACGATCGACGGACGCGCCACGCTGATCCTGGTTCGCCGCCTGCCCTACACCGGGCCCGGCGGGCCGTATCCCGACGCGAAACTGGTCCTGCACCTGGATCAGGAATGGCTGCTCCCGACTGCCATCTACTCCTACACGGACCCCGAAGGCCACGAGCTGCTGGGCAGCTATATCTTCACTCAAGTGCAGCTTAATCCGGGTCTCAACGCGGACGACTTCCGGTTTTGAATCGACCCGGTTCGTCGATGGTCGTGCCGCCGCGATTCGGTTGGTCTGGGCCTGCGGCCCCAGTGGAACGAAAGAGAACGAACATGAACAAGACCTGGCTTGGCGTCGTCGGGGCAATTCGTGGTGGTCATTCTCCTCGTGTGGCTGCTCTTCGGAAGCAAGATCAGTTGCCACGAAAGCTTCTGGGACAAGGACAAACAAGTCATCGAGATCAAGCGCTAAGTACCGGACGTGCGGAGACGAAGGCCCGGAAGGCGACATTCGAAGGGCCAGAAAGGAAGTACGAAGTCAAAACCAGTGCATGAGCACGGCAGAACTCAAGGAGCGCTAAGACTCCGCTTCCCTTTTTGCACACGGATGCACGAGAAGGAGACGCACGATGCGAGCCAAAGGAACTAAGACCGTTGCCGCGATGTGGTTTTTGGCATTACTACCAGTCGTTGGGATGACCGGATGCTGCGGTCACAGGTGGTGGTGGGCATTCCTGGACACCACCGCACCGACCGTGAGTTCCACAACGCCGGCCGATGCTGCTACGGACGTGACCATCAGCGCGAACGTCACCGCCACTTTCAGTGAGGCGCTGGACCCGGCCACGATTACCGTGGCCAGCTTCACAGTGACAGGACCGGGCGCGACCTCCGTAGCGGGGACCGTCACCTACGCGGCCGCCGACACAACAGCAACCTTCGAACCGGCCAGCCCGCTCGCGGTCAACACCACGTTCACCGCCACGCTCACGACCGAGATCACGGACCTCGCCGGCAATGCGCTGGCGAGCGATTTTGTATGGAGCTTCACAACCGGTGCCACCGCGGATACCACCGCGCCCACCGTGACTTCGACAAACCCGGCCAGTGCGGCCATCGGTGTGGCCATCAACAGGAAAATCACCGCCACCTTCAGTGAAGCGCTGGACCCGGCGACGATTACCGCGGCGAGCTTCACGGTGACAGGACCGGGCGCGACCTCCGTAGCGGGGACCGTCACGTACGCCGCCGTCGGCGCAACTGCGACTTTCGCCCCAGCCAGCCAGCTCGCGCTCAACACCACATTCACCGCCACGCTTGCGACCGGGATCACGGACCTCGCCGGCAATGCCCTGGCGAGTGATTTCGTATGGAGCTTCACAACCGGTGCGACCGCGGATGCCACCGCGCCCACCGTGACTTCGACAAACCCGGCCAGTGCGGCCATCGGTGTGGCCATCAACAGCAAGATCGCCGCCACTTTCAGTGAGGCGCTGGACCCGGCCACGATTACCGCGGCGAGCTTCACGGTGACAGGACCTGGCGCGACCTCCGTAGCGGGGACCATCACCTACGCGGCCGTCGGCACAACTGCGACTTTCGCCCCAGCAAGCCAACTTGCCCTCAATACCACATTCACCGCCACGCTTACGACCGGGATCACGGACCTCGCCGGCAATGCCCTGGCGAGTGATTTCGTATGGAGCTTCACGACCGGTGCGACCACGGATACCACCGCGCCCACCGTGACTTCGACAAACCCGGCCAGTGCGGCCATCGGTGTGGCCATCAACAGCAAGGTCGCCGCCACTTTCAGTGAGGCGCTGGACCCTCTGACGGTCACCACCGCGACCTTCACCTTGCGGCATGGGGCCACGCCTGTTTCAGGCACTGTGACGTACGCGGGCACCATTGCGACCTTTACCCCAGCCAGCAATCTCGCGCCCGGTACCGCATTTACTGCCACGCTTGCGACCGGGATTACGGACTTGGCCGACAATGCCCTGGCCAGTAACTTCGTCTGGAGCTTCACAACCGGTGCGACCGCGGATACCACCGCGCCCACCGTGACTTCGACAGACCCAGCCAATGCCGCCACCGGCGTGGCCATCAACAAGAAAGTCGCCGCCACCTTCAGCGAGGCGCTGGACGCTCTAACGGTCACGACCGCGACGTTTACCTTACGGCACGGGGCCACGCCTGTTTCAGGCACTGTGACCTGCGCGGGCACCATTGCGACCTTCACCCCAGCCAGCACTCTGGCGCCCGGTACCACGTTCACGGCCACGCTTACGACCGGGATCACTGATTTGGCCGAGAATGCCTTGGCCAGCAACTTCGTCTGGAGCTTCACAACTGGTACGAGCGCAGACACCACGGCACCGACCGTGATTTCCACAAACCCCGCGGATGCTGCCACGGGCGTGGCGATCAACAGGCGAATCAACGCCGCCTTTAGTGAGGCGCTGGACCCCTTAACGATCACCACGGCGACGTTTGCGCTGCGCGGACCAGGTATCACCCCGGTACTGGGAACAGTCGCCTATGACGTCGCAAGCAGGATTGCAACCCTAACCCCCACAAGCGATCTCGCACTCAGCACAACGTTCACCGCCACGCTTACGACCGGGATCCGGGACCTCGCCGGCAATGCACTGGCGAGCAACTTTGTGTGGCACTTTACGACCGGCACAGAGGACGCGCAAGCTCCGGCCCCCTTGGGCTCGGCCAACGCGTTCGCGGTCTTGGCCGGCTCTACGGTCACCAACACCGGTCCCACCATTCTCAATGGGGATCTGGGCGTGAGTCCAGGTACGGCCGTGACGGGATTTCCGCCCGGAATCGTACACGGAACGATCCACGCGGGCGATTCGGCCGCGGCCCAGGCCAAACTCGACTTGACCACCGCGTATAACGACGCCGCGGGACGCTCAACCAGTCCGATCACCGTGTCCGGAAATCTCGGCGGGCAGACCCTGGCCCCGGGCCTCTATAAGTCGACGTCCTCGCTCGCGATATCGTCGGGGGATCTTACGCTCGACGCCCAGGGCGACGCGAATGCGGTTTTCATCTTTCAGATGGCGTCCACGCTCACCACGACAGTCGGTCGCCAGATCATCCTCAGCGGCGGCGCCAAGGCGGCCAACGTGTTTTGGCAGGTCGGCACTTCAGCGACTCTGGGAACGAACTCTGTCTTCCAGGGAAACATCCTGGCGGATCAGTCAATTACGCTGACTACCGGCGCAACGCTGAACGGGCGCGCGTTGACGAGAATTGGCGCGGTTGCGTTGGATTCCAATGCCATTACGACCCCGGCCCCGTAAGGTAGGAGGTTCTCGGTGTGAAAACACGACCGGCTATATCAGAAACAAGGCCAGGCTCCCCCAAAAGGAGATCGGACATGAACCGGCATCAGATCAAACGACACTGGTGTCAAATTCTGCTGGTCGCATTGTTCGTGCCCGCGTGCCTGTGTCTTACCATGAGCTCCGGATGCGCGCAGACGAAGACCCGGAAGGTGACCGTCGAAGGACCGGAAAAGAAATACGAGCTAAAGCTCGAGAGCAGCGAGAAGAAATGACGTGTGTCTCGTCATGCAAAGGAGAATCAAGATGAACAGGGTATTCGTGGGAACATTGATTGCGGCGGCAGCCCTGACCGGCTGCACGAAGAGCAGCGAAGAAGGCGGCCGAGCCGGCAACGACACGTTCCGGATCGGCGTCCCGACCCTGGCGACGGACGTCAAACAGGGTGAAGTGCAGACCGTGCGCGTGACGCTGGAACGCGGCGCCGGATTCAAGCAACGCGTCAAACTGGAATGGAAGGTCCCCGCCGGCCTCGAGGTTGAGCCCGCCGACGCCACCGTGCAGCCGGGCGACAAGGGCGACGTGCAGTTGAAGATCACGGCCGCGAAGGATGCGGCCATCGGCGAGCACAAGATCCAGGTGAAAGGCACGCCGGACAAGGGCGAGCCGACGGAAACGGAGTTCAAGATCACCGTCAGCGCCAAGTGACGCCGCCGCCACGCGGGCGACGGCTGCGGTTCGTGAACAAAGTCTGTTCTTAGAAAAGGAAAAAACGATGAAAACCGCAATTGCGATCGTGACGACGTTGGCTTTGGCGGCCACCTTTGGCTGCCAGTCGGCCAGCCCCCGCGGCGGCGGCATGGCCCAGAACGAGGGCTTTCAGATTGTCGTCCCGAGCTCGGCCCCGGAGCTCAAACAGGGCGAAGTCCAAACCGTCGCCGTGTCCCTCCAGCGGGGCGAGCTCTTCAAGCGCGACGTGAAGCTGGAAATCAGGCCGTCTAAGGGTATCAGCGTCGACCCGACGAGCGCTCTGATCAAGGCCAGCGCCAAGCCCGATGTGCAACTTCGAATTACCGCGGCCAAGAACGCCGCCATCGGTGAGTATCGTGTTTATGTGAAGGGCACCCCGGAAACCGGGGAGGCGACCCAGGTGGAATTCACCGTGAAGGTTGTCGCGCCGTAGTTTGCGCTGACCGGCCGCGCGCGAAAGTCGCCGGCAGCCTTGGCCACGCCCGCGTGAGGCGCTCTGCCTTGGTGTTCGCAGCGGAGCCTCCGATCGGGCCAGGAGACCGAAATGAGTAATCTCGGCATAAAGACCGTCTTGGCGACCTTGTTGGCTCTGGCAATGTTGACGGCGTTGGCTGGATGCGACGACGATCGTCGCGACCACGTCCGCCCTGCCCCGGACCGCCATCCGGAACGGTATGAGCGCCACGACAACGACCGCCACGAAGAGCGGCACGATAGCGACCGGCACGAAGACCGTGAAAGGCCTTCCGAGCACGAGCGCGGCGAACGCGACAAACGGTAGCTTGCTGGACTGGCGACCGTGCCGGCACGATTTCGCCGCGAATGGACGGCGCTCTGCTCATGTTCGCTGGCCGATCGCGCCCTGTGTAATACACGGCGCAACATTGCAGAAAGGAACGTCCCCATGCTCTGGACTCTGGCAGTCATACTCGTGTTGATGTGGTTGCTCGGAATGATCACGTCGTACACGATGAGCGGGTTCGTCCACATCCTGTTGGTGGTGGCGCTCGTCGTTGTCCTGGTCCGTGTGATCCAGGGCCGTCGGGTGTCGATCTGAGCGCAGCAGGCAAGGCGGGTCGCACACCGCCGCGACCCGCCCGGCCTGCTTTTGAGACGCAAGCACGTACATGAAAAGGAGAAACCTCGTGAAAGGCACTTGCAGAGTCGGTTGGCAGCGGGTTCTGGGTGGGATGCTGTGTCTGGGCGCCGTGGTCGGCTCGTCCGGCTGCGTCAACCTCGCCGGCCGCTGGATGGGCGACGAATTGAAGCCCGAGATGGCCCGCGATCAGTACAAGCTGCTCCGCCCAACCGAGCAGTCCGGCCGGCTCGTCAGCGCGGACATCCGCCTGCAGAAGGATGGCAGCTACACGGCCGAGCTGAACTACGACGGGAGCATCGTGGAGTCCCTCGGCAACTGGAAGTACGCCAACAAGGGCTACCTCTCATTCGTCGACAAGCAGGGCCGGAGCTACGGCTATGACATCCGGCGACCCAACGACGAGACGATCGAGATGGTCAAGAGTATCAAGGGCACCGATGCGATCTTGACGCTCAAGAAACAGCCCTAGCGCCGCGCAAGGCGCTGCCGGCTCTTGTTGCCGGCGACGACTGAAAAGGGCTTATGACGACATCGAATTACACGAGAGAAGCCGTCGAATGACTGTGGATCAGGCGCATACGATTCTGATTACGGGCGCCACCGGGTACTTGGGCAGCCTGGTGGCCGCCGCGCTGGCCGCGGATCGCTCGGCACGGCTGGTACTGCTAATCCGAGGCAAACACGACCCCGGAGCGGTCGTCGCGCACATCCGCGCGGAGGCGGCCCGTACCGGGAGGCCGCAGGACCGACATGAGGCCGACCGCATCACCGTGATACGGATGCCCGGCGCCTTTCGGGCCGCGGATATTGTCGAGGCGGTGCGGCGGTTCCCAATCAGTGAGGTCATTCACTGTGCCGGCTGTTTGAGCTACTGGAACGTGGCGAACCTGAACGCCGGGAACGTGCTCCTCACTGCGGAATTGCTGGCCGCCGCCGCACGTCTGCACGTGCGCCGGTTTATCTACTTGTCGTCGGCTTTTTGCAGCGGCTACCTCGATGGGCCGGTAAGCGAGACGCTTCACACCAGCCCCGGTGTCGATCCGTGCCCCTACACCGCCTCCAAGCGCGATGCCGAGCGGCTCGTGGCCGAGAGTGGTCTGCCCTATGTGATGATCCGACCGTCCATCGTGATTGGCGACAGCCGCAACGGCCGCTATCCGGGAAAACTGTCCGGGCTTTATCAACTCTTGTGGGCCGCCCGGCGCTATCTGCTTGGTCGGCCCTCGGTGATCCATGCCGTGGCGCCCGACGTTCCCCTCCAATTGGTGCACCAGGATGCATTCCAAGCCGGATTTCTCGCCGCGTACAAGCAGTTGCCGGACAACTCGATCATGCACTTGGTGTCTCGGGAAGAGACGCTTCCGACCGTGCGCCAGACCTGGGGCGCATTCGTCGCGCGCTACTTGCCCGAGTGCGACACCCGCTACTACGACGACCCGTCCGAGGTCGCGACGAAGCAATGTCATGGGAACGTGCGGCAGTTCCTGACGGCGGTGCAAACGAATGCGGAAATCTCCAGCCATCGCTGGCGTTTCGAATCCACGGCCCTGGATCGCCTCCGGCTGAGCGGCCTTGCCTTTCGAGATGCGTCTCTTCCTACGGTCACAATGTGCCAGGATTGGTTTATGTCAACACCACAGCGATCCGAGGTGGGCTCGGCGGTACGTGACGTTGCGAACGCCCTGTGTCAGCAACGCCTGTCCTTTGCGTAGGCGGCTGCGGAACTGCTCGGGGTAGCGCGGGCCGAAACGGAGACCGGATTATGCTGCCGCACAACTCGAACAACGGCGGAGCACCGCGACCGCAAGAAGCGCCCGCCACGACCGAAGCGGCCAACCGCCCGGAACAGGCCGGCGTCACGCGCCCCGCCGCCAACGGCCGCGAAAACACCGGCAGCCGTGTGGCCTTTGTCGGCAACTACCTGCCGCGGCGCTGCGGCATCGCCACCTTCACGACGGACCTGTGCACCGCGCTCGCCGGCCATGCGGTTGAATGTCTGGCCGTCGCGATGAACGATTGCTCCGAGCGCTACGATTACCCACCCCCCGTGCGCTTCACGGTCGAGCAGAACGACCTGGCCTGTTATCGCCGCGCGGCGCAGTTCCTCAACAACCGGGTGGACGTCGTCAGCCTGCAACACGAGTACGGGATTTACGGCGGTCCGGCCGGCAGTCACGTCCTGACTGTCCTGGCGGAGCTGCGCGCCCGCGTGGTCGCCACCCTTCACACGGTGTTGCGCGAACCCAGCCCCGAACAACGCAAGGTGCTCGAGCACGTCGGCCGCCTCTGCGACCGTGTGGTCGTGATGAGTCACCGGGGTGCGGAGTTCCTGCGGGACGTGTACGGAATTCCGCCCGAGAAAATCGACTTTATCCCGCACGGCATCCCGGACTTCGCCTTCGTCGATCCGAGCTTCTACAAGGAGCAGTTCGCCGTGCCGGGCAAGTCCGTGCTGATGACCTTCGGCCTGCTCGCCCCGGGCAAGGGTCTGGAGAACGTCATTCGCGCCTTGCCGGCCATCATCGCCCGCTTCCCGAACGTGGTGTACCTGGTGGTCGGTGTGACCCATCCCCATGTTCTGCATCAGCAGGGCGAGACCTACCGCATGAGTCTGCGCCGGCTGGCCCGGGATCTCGGCGTTGAGGACCACGTGGTTTTCCACAATCGTTTCGTGGATCAGCAGGAGTTGATTGAGTTTCTCGGCGCCGCCGATATCTACGTCTCCCCCTATCAGCACGAAGCGCAGATCACGTCGGGCACGCTCGCGTGGGCGGTCGGCGCCGGTAAGGCGGTCGTCTCCACGCCCTACTGGTATGCCCAGGAACTGCTGGCGGACGAGCGCGGCGTGCTCGTGCCCTTCAACGATGCGGCGGCGACCGCGGAGGCCGTGAACCGGCTCCTGGAAAACGATGTGGAGCGCAATGCGATGCGCAAGCGGGCCTACCTGTTTGCCCGCGAGATGATCTGGCCGAATGTCGCCCGTGCGTACCTCGAGTCTTTTGCGCGCGCCCGTGAGCAGCGCGCCCAGCACTCGGGCCTGACCCGTGCCTTCGCACCCCAGCCGCGCATGAGCGATCTGCTGCCCGAAGTCCAACTGCAGCACCTCAAGCGTCTGACCGACGGTACCGGCATTCTCCAGCATGCCCGGTTCGCCGTGCCCAACTACCAGGAGGGGCACACCACCGACGACAATGCCCGGGCGCTCGTGCTGATGGCCCTGCTGGACGAGCTTGGCGAACTCCCGGCCGACGAAACTGAGGACTTGACCACGCGCTACCTGGCCTTCGTGGCCTACGCCTTCAACGCCGGCGCGCGACGCTTCCGGAACTTCCTGGCGTACGAGCCGCGCCACTGGCCCGAAGAAGTCGGCTCGGACGACTGCCACGGCCGCGCCTTGTGCGGGCTGGGGGCGCTAGTGGGCCGCTGCAATCGCCCCGGGCTGCGCGGAATGGCCGTCGACCTTTTCCATTCCGCCCTCCCCGCGGCCCTGGAGCTCAGTTCGCCGCGGGCGTGGGCTTACACGCTGCTCGGGATTCGCGATTACCTGCGCTGGCTTGCGGGCGACCGCGCCGCGGAGGAGACCGGCCGGAAACTGGCGGACCGGCTCGTAACGCGCTTCCGCGAATCGCAGCGGGCGGACTGGACCTGGTTTGAGGACTCCCTGACGTATGCCAACGCGTGTTTGCCGCAGGCTCTGCTCGTGGCGGGCGAGTCCTTGGGCCAGGGCCACTGCACCGAGATCGGGTTAGCAACCCTCGGATGGCTGATGGACGTGCAACGCGCCCCGGCCGGACATTTCGTGTCTGTCGGTTCGAACGGATTCTACACGCGCGGCGGCGACTGCGCCCGCTTTGATCAACAGCCGATCGAGGCCTGCGTTTCCGTTTCGGCTTGTCTGACGGCTTTCCGCGTCACCGGCGACCTGCGCTGGCACCGGGAGGCCGAGCGCGCGTTCGAGTGGTTCCTGGGTCGGAACGACCTGGGTTTGCCGCTCTGCGACCTGCGCACGGGTGCGTGTCACGACGGTTTGTGCCCTGACCAAGTGAATGCCAACGAGGGCGCGGAATCGACGTTGGCCTACCTGCTGGCCTTGGCGGAGATGCGCCTGGCCGCTCAAACGAGCCTGTTGTCCGGTGGTCCCGACACGTCCAAGGTGACGGCGGCCCGGACCCAGGAAGGAAAGCACGTTGGACCATCAGTATGAAGTAATGTTCCATCGTCATCCGCAGAACCCGATTCTGACGGCTACGCACTGGCCCTACGCGGTCAACACCGTCTTCAATCCGGGTGCGACGCGCTTGCAGGACGGAACGACCCTGCTGCTGTGCCGCGTCGAGGACCGGCGTGGCATCTCGCACCTCTGCGCGGCACGCTCAGCCAACGGCATCGACGGCTGGACCATCGATGCGGCGCCTACGCTGCTGCCGGCGGATGACCACCCCGAGGAAGCCTGGGGTATCGAGGACCCGCGCATCACCTATGTCCCCGAGCTGGAGCGGTACGTGATCGCCTACACGGCCTACTCCCGCGCCGGTCCCGGCGTATCGCTGGCGACGACGACGGACTTCGTGCATTTCGAGCGCTACGGAAGCATTATGATGCCCGAGGACAAGGACGCGGCCCTTTTTCCCTGCCGCTTCGGGGACCACTGGGCCCTCGTGCACCGTCCGCTCTCGCCGCTCGGCGCCCACATTTGGATGGCCTACTCCCCCGACCTGCGGCACTGGGGCAGTCATCACCTGATCCTGGCCGCACGCCGCGGGGCCTGGTGGGATGCGAACAGGATTGGACTGTCATCTCCGCCCATCGAGACGCCGGAGGGTTGGCTGCTGATCTACCACGGCGTGCGGCAGACCCCGGCCGGATGTCTGTATCGGATCGGACTGGCGTTGTTCGACCGGGACACCCCGGAGCGCTGCCTGCGGCGCGGGGACGAGTGGCTGTTCGGGCCCGAGATGCTGTACGAACGCGGGGGCGATGTCGGCAACGTCGTGTTTCCCTGCGGGGCCACGATCGGACCCGACCAGGACACACTCCATCTTTACTATGGCGCCGGAGATACGTGTATCGGGCTCGCCACGGCCAGCGTCCGCGCATTGCTGACGTGGCTCAGAGCACACAGTGATACCGAATCGCCGGCCGGCGCGCGCCTAATCCCGTGACTACCCCGCTAGACCAGCGCGAGCCGCTGCACAACGTGAAAGGGCCGTACCGATTCGCCTGTATCTGATCAACCCGTCGAACCCGCTCGTGTGCCTGACGCACGTCAAGGACGGCTACTGGAACCGCTATCGGGTCTGGAAGCCGCTCGGCCTACTCGCCTTGGCCGCCTTGACGCCGCCCGAATGGAACATCACCGTCTTCGACGAGAACGTGCGCATTCCGGATTACGGCGCGCTGCCGCGTCCGGATCTTGTGGGCATCACCGCCTTCACCTCGCAAGCCAACCGCGCGTACGAAGTCGCGGCGGACTTCCGTCGCCGCGGCGTGCCGGTCGTCATGGGCGGCATTCACGCGACGATGTGCCCCGACGAGGCCGCGGCGCGCGTGGCTGCGATCGTCACCGGTGAGGCCGAACCGATCTGGGCGCAGGTGCTCAGCGACGTGCAGCGCGGCGCGCTCCAGTCCCGGTACGCCGGCGCCCATGCGGACATGGCCGCGATTCCGCCCGCCCGCCACGCTCTGCTGACCGGCGGCTACGCGTTTGGCTCGATTCAGACCACGCGCGGCTGCCCGCTCAATTGCAGCTTCTGCAGCGTCACCGCGTTCAACGGCTACAAGTACCGGCAGCGGCCCATCGCCGACGTGATCCGCGAATTCGCCACGATCCCCGAAAAACACGTGCTGATCGTGGACGACAATCTGATCGGCACGAACCGCGAACACCTGGCCCGGGCGAAAGAGCTGTTCCGCGCGATGCTCGGGGCTGGTCTACGCAAGCAGTGGATCGCCCAGGTGACGATCAACATGGCGGATGACGAGGAACTTCTGGCGCTGGCCGCGCGGGCGGGCTGCGCTGGCGTCTTCATCGGCTTTGAATCGCCCACGACCGCCGGGCTCAAAGAGGTCGGCAAGAAGTTCAACCTCGTGAACGGGCGCGACTTCGCCGCCTCGGTCCGGCGCATCCAGCGGCACAAGATCCTGGTGGCCGGCTCGTTCATCATGGGCCTCGACAGCGACCAGCCGGGCATCGGCCCACGCATCGCCGCCGCGGCCGCGCGCTACGGCGTGGACATTCTGAACACGCTCTTTCTCACCCCGCTGCCCGGCACGCGGCTGTGGGACGAGTTGGAGCCCGCCGGCCGCGTCGCCGCCGACAAGTTCCCGGAGGATTGGAAGTACTACACGTTGACGTTTCCCGTGGCCCGCTACCGTCATTTCACCGGCGCGGGCATCGCCCAGGAAATGGAACTCTGCGACCGGACGTTCTATTCGCTGCGGAACACGCTGCGGCGCATCGGGCGCAGCTTCTGGCGCTGGCGCAAGCCGCTCTTCGCGCTGGTGACCAACCTCTCCTACCGGCACAATCTCCGCCGCGCGCGACTCGCCTGCCGGGACTTCCTGGCGGCGCGGCGGCACCAGGTCGGCGATGATCGCCACCGCCGTCAACTCGGCTCCAAACGGCGAAACGTGCCGGAAGCCGCCTGTGTCGCGGCAAGCTCAAGCACGGCGGACGCCTGAGTCGTGGTTGGCAGGACGCCCCGGTCGCATCAGGTCCGCTCGCCCCGGGACCGCGGCCGGAACGGAATCTGCGATGTCTCGAGACCTGACCCCGAAACAGCGCGATGCGACGTATCGACACTGGTGCTCCCAGATCGCACGTGAGTGTCGTGACCTGGCCGGGCTGGAGCGGATCAGCGCGCGGGCCCTGCAAGACCGCGACGTGCAGGCCGATTCGCTCTTGCAGAGCATGCTCCGGGCCGAGTTGGCGCGCCAGCGGGCCGAATTGGAGCGCGAAGCGCAACGCGAACGGCAGAGCCGCACGGCCGCGCCGCCGCCCGCCAAGTACCACGCCAGCGCGTCGCCGCCCGCCAAGCACCACGCCAGCGCATCGCCGCGCGGCGTGAATACGCCGCGGCTCGCGAGCAATTCCGCGCCGCCCGAAGTCGAACCGCCACCGCCGCGCCCGACCCCGCCGCCGCCCGACCCGGACCAGGTAGCTTTCTACCAATTGGTCGCAGATCTCAGCGAGGCCTTGAAAAAAGGCGACGAGGACGCGGCGCGGACCGTTTGCGCGCAGATGCGCGTGCTCCACCAGCGTCGCAGCACGCTCGTCTCGGCCGCGGATCTGGAGCGGTACGAACAGCGTGCCACGAAGTTGCATGTCCAACTGAACGACCATCGCAGCCAGATCGCCGCGTTGGCGCAGCAGGCCCGTGCCGCGGCGCAGGCCGGCGATGTGCCGGCAGCACTGAAGTTGATGCACCGCCTGACCGCCATCCACGTGGCCCACCCGCGCCTGCTCGACAAAGCGGGGCTCGGGAAGATGCGCAAGGACGTCGCACACGCGACTGAAGGTCGCGAGGATCGCGTGACCACGCATAAGCTGATCGAGCGGGAGCGCGCGGTTGCTGCCGAGATGAAACGGCTGGCGCTCGCGGTGTCCGAGTTTCACCGGGCGGTCTTCAACCATCCGGAGAGCGGCCTGGAGTTTCGACGGGCCGCGCGCGTGTATCTGGGCGTGCTGCGCGACATTCGCCTGCATGAGAAGGACTGGTTGGCAGAGTTCGTGCTCGAGTTGGGCGACGTGCTGGCCAACTGGTACGTGCCGCCACCGGGTGCGGAGCGGCAGATCGATCATTTCCTCGAAAAGATGCGCGCCGCCCTCCAACGCATCCACGTCGAGATGGGCGAAATCGACGTCAAACGCGGCGAATCGAGAGGACCGTGAACGGGGCGGGTGCCGATCTGCGGGGCACGCCTGCCGCCGGGAACTCCACTTGCGCCTCGAGGTCCGCACTTTGCAAGCCGCTCAGGCCGGAGGTGGGCCATGCCCAGGCGTTTGCCGGCGGGCGGACAGGGGTAGGGGGGGCCGGTCGCTACAGCAGCGGTGATCGGAGTGGGCCCGTCGCATGGTAAACTGGTAGGCGTGCCTGGGCAGGCACGCGGGCGCTCGCGCGGTCGCGAGGGGCGTCCGGCGATTCGGATGATCCCGGGAGCGGGGTTGTTCGCTCGGTGGAGTGACTCACATGTCAACCGTGCCTGCGTCAGCGGATCTGGCTCATTGGCCGGACCGCCTGGCTGCGCTCCTCAGTAGCGCCGGAGGTGAACCTGCGGATGACGCGCTGCGGCGTGCAGCGGAGCTCGGGCGCGCCCTGGCACAGGCGCAGATTCCGCTGGCGGAGGTTACCGCCGCCCCCTGGGCGATAGTGGCGGAGCGTTTGCGGCACGGCGCCGTGCTCACTGGGGCGCAGGTACAGGCCGTAAGCTCGATTGTGCGGCGGCTCATGGAGGGGTACACGGCGGCGGTCCTGCGCCGCGAGAAGGACCGGGTGCAGCAGTATCTCGACATTGCCGGGGTCATGTTCGTCGCCCTCGACGCGCAGGGCCGCATCACGCTCGCGAACAAGAAAGCCTGCGCGATCCTGGGATGCGACGAGGACGACTTGATCGGCCAGCCCTGGTTCGACCGCTTTGTTCCCGAGCGCGACCGCAGCCGGGTGAAGCCCGCCTTCGGCTCGCCGATCGCCGGCAATATCGAGCCGGTCGAGTATTACGAGAACCCCGTCCTCACCAGTACCGGCGCGGAGCGGCTGATTGCGTGGCACAACGCCCTCCTGCGGAACGAGGCCGGCGACATCGTCGGCACCGTGAGTTCCGGGGAGGACGTCACGGAGCGCAAGCAGGCCGAGGAGGAAGCTCGGCAGCACCACGAGCACCTGGCGGAGCTGGTGGAGCAGCACACGCAGGAGCTGAAGCAAGTCAACGCGCGCCTGCAAGAAGAGCTGAAGTTCAGCGAGCACGTCGTGACGGGCGTGCCGGCCGTCATCTGCCGCATCGCCCCGGACGGTACGACGCTTTTTGTCAACCCGGCCGGCGAACGGATCACCGGCTACCCGGCCGAAGAGCTCGTGGGCCGCAATTGGTGGCGCGTCTTCTACCCCGGCGACGAGGCCCGGCAGGTGGAGCGACTGTTCGAGATCTTCCGACAGGGGAATGTGCGCGACTACGAGATGGTCCTGACCACTAAGACCGGCGCGAAGCGCACGATCTCCTGGAATTCCATCAACTGGTTTGACGCCGACGGGCGGCTGACTGAAATCATCGGCTTTGGGAACGACGTCACCGAGCGCCGGCAGGCCGACCTCGCCGTGCGGGAGAGCGAAGAGCGTTTCCGCCAACTGGCGGAGAACATGTCCGGCTTCTTCTGGCTGTACGATCTGGCGACCCGCAAGGTGCTGTACGTGGGGCCCGGCTACGAGCCGCTTTGGGGCCGCACCCGCGAAAGCGTGTACGCCGATCCGGATTCATGGCTGGCGCCAATTCACCCGGACGATCGGGCGGAGGTCATGGAGGGGTGGCGACGGCAGCGGCGCGGGGAATCCACGGAGCAGGTGTACCGCATCAACCGGGCGGATGGAACGGTCCGGTGGATTCGCACGCGCGGGTTTCCGATTCGCGACGCGGCGGGGTCGGTGCAGCGCCTCGCAGGCATCGAAGACGACGTCACGGAGCAAAGGGAAGCGGAACGCGAGCTCCGCGCGTTCAAGACCGTTTCCGATCGCGCGGGCTACGGCTCCGCGATCGTCGACCTGGACGGGAAGATCACGTACGTGAACGAGGCCTTCGCGGCGATGCACGGGCGCACGGTGCGAGAGCTGCTGGGGCAACCGCTGTCCGTTTTCCATAACGCCGGCCAGATGGCGCGCGTGGACGCGCTCAATGAGCGACTCCGTCGCGAGGGGCGTTTTGTGGCCGAGGAGGTCTGGCACGTCCGCGCCGACGGCCGCGAGTTTCCTGCGCTGATGAGCGGCACCACTATCTTGGACGACCAGGGCCGCGCGGAGTTCATGGCGGCGACCGCGATTGACATCACCGATCGCAAGCGGGCCGAAGAAGCGCTGCGCGCCAGCGAGCACAAGTTCCGCACGCTGGCGGAGACGGTGTCGGTCTTCATTATGATCGTTCGCGGGGACCGCGTTCTGTACGCCAACTCGGCGGCCGAAGCGATTCTGGGCTACAGCCGCCAGGAGCTCATGGCGCTGGAGTCCGCTTGGACGACGATCCACCCCGACTTTCGTGAACTCGCCCGGGCGCGCGGCCACGCACGGCAGCGCGGCGAGTCGGTACTACCGCGGTATGAGCTCAAGCTCTTGACCAAAGCCGGCACAGAGCGTTGGGTCGATTTGGCCGCGTCCCGCTTCGAATTCGAGGGGGCCACGGCGGTACTGGCGACGGGCGTGGACATCACGGACCGTAAACAGGTGGAAGAAGCTCTTCAGGTGAGCGAGACCAACTTCCGCACGTTGGCCGAGACCATCCCGGTGGCCATCACAATCACGCGGGGGCCGCGCGTCCTGTACGTCAACTCTGCCGCGGAGGCCATCACCGGTTACGACCGCCAGGAGCTGATGGGGCTGGAGTCTTACTGGGACGTGGTGCACCCGGACTTTCGCGAACTCGTGCGGGAGCGCGGGGTGGCGCGAGAGCGCGGGGAGCCGGTGCCCTCGCGGTATGAGATCAGGCTGCTGCCCAAGGGCGGCGAGGAGCGCTGGGTCGAGCTGTCGGCCTCGTTCTTCGAATTCGACGGGGCCCCAGCCACGCTCGCCACGGGCATCGACGTCACGGACCGCAAGCGGGCCGAGGAGGCCCTGCGGATCGCGCAGGAACGGCTCGAGCTGGCGCTGCGCGGTGCCGACCTCGGCGTGTGGGACTGGAACGTGCCGACCGGGCACATGACTTATGATGAGCGCTCGGCGCGGATGATGGGTTACGCCCCTGGCGAGCTGACGTCGGACTACCGCACCTTGGAGACGCAAGTCCACCCGGACGATCGGCCACGCGTGCGGGACACCCTCCAAGCACACTTGGCGGGGCTGACGCCGTTCTTCGAAGCCGAGCACCGCCTGCGCACGAAGAGCGGCGAATGGAAGTGGATCCTGGCGCGCGGCCAGGTGGTCGTGCGGGATGAGCGCGGCGCGCCGATCCGCTGCACGGGCACGCATCTGGACCTCACCGATCGCAAGCGGGCCGAAGAGGCGGTGCGCACGCATCGGGAGCAACTGGCGCACGCCTCGCGCGTCAGCCTGGTGGGCCAGATGGCGTCGGGTCTGGCGCACGAGATGGCCCAGCCGCTGTCGGCGATGCTCTACTACGCGCGCGGTTGTTCCTCGCGTCTCGATGACGGGGCGTGGGGGATTCCGGAAGCCCGCCAGACGTTGGGAAAGATCGCCACCCAGGCCGAGCGGGCCGGCAAGGTGATTCACCGGCTCAAAGCGTTTGTGCGGCGCGCCGAGCCGCAACGCCTGCCCGCCGATATCAACACGCTCGTGCGCGACGTGCTCGATCTGTCGGTGCCGGACACGCGCGCCAACCGCGTGGCGGTCCGGCTCGAGCTGGCGGATGGGCTTCCGGCCGTGAACGTGGACCAGGTCGAGATCGAGCAGGTGATTCTGAACCTGATTCGGAACGGGATTGACGCCATGGGGCCAAACGCGGCCGAGGCCCGCGAGCTGGTGATCCGGACCGGCGCGGGGCCGGGTGCGCAGGTCGTCGTCAGCGTGGAAGACAACGGCCCGGGTGTGCCGCGCGACTTGGAGCAACGGGTATTCGAGCCGTTCTTCACCACCAAGCCGGCGGGGACGGGGCTGGGCCTGCCCATCAGCCGCTCGATCATTGAGGCCCACGGCGGCACGCTGCAGATCGAGGCCGGTTCGCCGCGCGGGGCCCGCTTCAGCTTCTCGTTGCCGGCGGCGGCCGGCGAAGAGGAGGCCCGCGGCTGAGCCGAACATCGGCACAGCCCCGGATCCCGGCGCGGAAATACTACGCCGAGCGCGCCTGGAGCGATTGCGGGTCGCGGGCCGCCGTCAGGGCCGTGTCATACGTGATGTCGCCCTTCTGGTACAGCTCGAGCAAGGCGTGATCCATCGTCACCATGCCGAATTTCCGGCCCGCCTGCAGCTCCGAGTAGAGCTTGTGAATCGTGTTCTCGCGGATGTTGTGCCGCACGCCATACGTGCCAATTAGAACTTCGCAGCACAGCGTCCGGCGGCGGCCCTGTGCGTCGGGCAGGAGTTGCTGGGCGAGCACGGCCTGCAGCGTGTTCGCGAGCATCAGCCGCACTTCCTCCTGCTGGTCGCCGGGGAAGGCGGAGACAATCCGCTGCACGGACTGGACGGCGTCGGGCGTGTGCAGGGTGGCGATGACGAGGTGCCCGGTTTCCGCCGCCATGAGCGCGGTATACATGGTGTCGCGGTCGCGCATCTCGCCGATGCCGATCACGTCCGGGTCCTGCCGCAGCACGTGCACGAGCGCCTGCGGAAACGAGTGCACGTCGGTCAGCACCTCCTGCTGAATGACCAGCGCCCGCTTGGAGATGTGCGTGTACTCGATGGGGTCTTCGATCGTGACGATCTTGCTGCGGCTCTCGCTGTTGATCAGGTCGATGATGTAGTGGAACGTCGTGGTCTTGCCCACGCCGGTCGGCCCGGTGATTACGATCAGCCCGTTCGGCTTATGGGCCAGGTCATCGACGATGGCCGGCAGGTGGAGCTGCGCGCGCGTACGCATCGTGCTCTCGCTCAGCCGAATGGACACTTCCGGGAACCCGTTGCGGAGATAGATCGTCACGCGGGCGCGGTCGCGCTCGCCGAACATCGTGGAGAAGCAGAGCTGCCAGTCTGTTTCCAGCCGTGTCTGCTGCTCTTCGTTCAGGCATTCCCGCACCAGCGCTTGACACATGGCCGCGCTGATCGCTTCGCCCTTGGCCACGACGATCTCGCCTCCGACGCGGAATACCGGCGGCATCCCGACGACGATGTGGATGTCGCTCGCCTCGTGCTTGCGGCCCGTGCGTAACAGCGTGTCGAGCGTCATCGGCCTCTCCAGCGGTGCAAACGTGCCCCCAGCCAGGCCCGCCACGACGGCGCCGGCAGCGCGTCCAGCGCCGCGCGGGCCTCGCGGTAGTCGCCGCGGAACTCCAGGCAATGTCCGTAGCTGGCCTCCGCCGCAGCCATGAAGCCCAGCGCACGCTGGCAATCGCCCAGCGTGAACCAGGCGTAGCCGTGCGTCGGCTCCAGTTGCAGCGCTTCCTTCGCATACTGCATGGCGTTGCTGATGCGGCCGTAGTACTGGCAGATGCGCGCGATCACGACCCGGTCGAACCAGGTCGCGCCGGGCTCGGCGCCGGCCTTCTGAAAGCACTGGTCCGCGAACTTCTGGCGCCGCGCCAGGAGCACCTCGCCGCGGGCCGTCCACCGCCACGCCGAGCTGCCCTGGGCCTGGAGGGCCGCGTCGCTGCACGCCAGGGCCGCGTCCAGGTCTTTGAGCCGCGCGCAGGCCTGCGCCTTGGCGGCCAGCAGCTCGCCGTTGTTGCGGAACAGCTCGAGGGCCTTGTCGCTCCAGACGCGGGCTTCGTGGTATTCGCCCAGCTGGACGAGCATCTGCACCTGCCCGACCCAGGCGGGGATGGCCGCGCGGTTTTCCTGGAGTGCCCGCGTATAGAGACGCAGGGCCGGCTCGAAGCGCCCCCAGCGGGACTCCTCCTCCGCGGCCTGCAAGTGGTCGACGGCAGGCTGCGCCGGCGTGCGCAGCTCTTCGGCGCGGCGCTCCTGGCGGCGCTGCACGTTGTCGAACTCGAGATTGGCAAAGCGTCCCGGCACGAGAATCCTCACTGAATGCGGCCGAACCGCGACAGCGGCCGGATGCGGCATAGCACCGGCCCGATGACGTCGTCGTCGGGCACCACCACCAGGCTGAGAAGCGCGTCCGAAGGTATGGCCGTCAGCCCGTACATCTGCGCCTCAAGCTGGGACGGGACGATCGCGTACTCGCCTTCGCGCAGCGTCACGTCGAGGTCGCCCGGCGGCACCTGCGGGACCAGCGGCCCCAATGCGAGGGCGGGCGGCGTACCGTTCACCAACAGCCCGCGCCCGTGCAACTGCACGTGGTCGCCCGCTACGCCGACGATGCGGTCCACGCCGTGCCCGGCGCGGATCACAGCCGCGTGATTGTGTTCCCCGCCGCTCGACTCGCGGATTGCATAGAACACCAGCGCGCCCCGCTGAAACGTCGCGGGCCGCAGCCACGGCCCGCTGGCGAGCAAACCATCGCCATTCGCCAGCACTCCCGGCGCCGGCACGTTCATCAACGGAATCGGTACGAGGAATCGTCCGCAGAACCACCGCGCGGGCCAGTATAGCCCCAAGTCCAGAGCAAAGAACACCACCAGGCCGAACAGCGCGCGAATCAGCAGCCGCTCCCAGCACAGGTTGCCGCTGAACAGCGACACGATGACGAGCGCGTGTACCGCCACCATCAACCAGATGCACACTTCCATCCAGGGCGTCGCGACACACACCAGCGCGAGCACCAGGAGAATCAGCCAAACGATCAGCACCGTCTTTCCGAACGGCCGTTGTCCGTAGCGGATGTGACCCAGCCCGGGGATGATCGACCAAGCGAGGGCGCGCGTCGGCAGTTCCTCCGGGCAGAGCCATTGGAGCACGGCCGCCAGGTTGCGCGGATTCGGCAGGTGCAGGGGGATGCCGTATGCTAGCCGGTGCAGATGCGTCAGGACGCGCCAGCGCGACGCCCGTGGCGGCTCGACCGCGACCGCCGCCAGGCTCAGCGCGCTCGCGCAGCGGGCACACGCCGCCAGTCCGGGGATGTTCTCGAAGCCGCAATTCCAGCACTGCATGGCAAAACACTCGCTCGCGCGTCACGGCCGGCGCACGTTCTTCACCTGCGTGTCGATGCGCACCTGGCCGTCCGGCAGGTAGTATTCCTGCGTGAGTTGCCGCTGCTCCTCGCCGCCGACGATCTCCTTGACCAGGTCGGCATATTCGAGACAGCGCGGGCCCTTCGCGCCCTGGACCGTCACCGTGACCTTGCCCGTTTTGCTGATCACGATCTCCAACTCGGGTCGCTGCATGGGCATCTCCTGCTTACGGTGGCCTACAACCGCACCCGAATCCGCACCGCCTCGTCCGCCAGCACTTCCTCCTCGACCACGCTGTACTTCCGGCTTTTCAACTCGCTCAGCAGCTTGTTGTAGGCAAACTGCTGCACGACGCGCCCGGCCACTTCCTCGCCGATGCGCCGCAACTGGAGATCGGAATAGTGTGCGCCGGCGACGCAGACCGTGCAGCGCCCTCGCTCGTCCTGGCCGATCTCGACCGTCACGTCATCCCGTTGGATCGTGATCTTCTCGCCCCGGCCCAGACCCTCCGCGACGACTTCGCTGTTCTCGACCGTTGTTTCGACCTTACGCTGCCCCTCCGCCTTCTCCCGGTACAGTTGCGGGCCCATCAGCGAAAACCCCATGCTGGCCGCGGCCGCCGCCACCGCCGCCGAAATTGCCGGCCAGGATGCGATTACCAAGGGTGTCAACACGCAAACGGCACTCATCGTGCACCTCCAACCGCCCCCATGCTTACATTTCCAGTTTCCGCCGCACCGCAGCCGGCGCCGTCTCGTCCCGGTATGACGCGCAGCGCGCCCGCCCCTGGGCCCACGTCCGCAGCGCGTTGATCTCCTCGGCCATCGTCTTGGACAGCGGCACGGTCTCCTGGATGCTCTTCAGGATGTCCGCGGTCGCGAGCTCTTTGCCCAGGTAGAAGACGTCATACAGCGCGCTGATCGTGGCCTCCTCGATCTCTGCACCGCTGAAGCCGTCCGCCGCCGCCGCAAGTTGCTCCAGATCGAAGGCCGCCGGATCGCGTCCGCGCTTGCGGATGTGGATCTCGAAAACCTGCCGGCGTTCAACGGCGTTGGGCAGGTCCACGAAGAAAATCTCGTCCAGCCGGCCCTTGCGCAAAAGCTCCGGCGGCAGTTGCGTGATGTTGTTCGCCGTCGCGAGCACGAAGACCGGCTTCTGCTTCTCGCTCAGCCAGGTCAGGAACGTGCTCATGACGCGGGCCGTCGTCCCGCCGTCGGTGTTCGCCGAGCCCTGCGACCCGCTGAACGCCTTGTCGATCTCATCAACCCAGAGCACGGCGGGGGCGATGCTCTCCGCAACCGCGATCGCCCGGCGGATGTTCTCCTCCGACGAGCCCACCAGGCTGGCGAACATGCGCCCCACGTCGAAACGCAACAGCGGCATATCCCACATGCGGCTGACTGCCTTGGCGCTGAGGCTCTTGCCGCAGCCCTGCACGCCGACCAGCAAAACGCCCTTCGGGCACGGCAGCCCGAACGCGCGCGCCCGGCTGCTAAAGGCCAGCGAACGCTTCGTCAGCCATTCCTTGAGGCTGTCGAGCCCGCCGACGTCCCCGGCCTGCGTCTGCGACGCGTAGTACTCCAGCAGCCCGCTCTTGCGGATGATCTGCTGCTTTTCCGAGAAGACGACCGACACGTCGTCGGCGTCCAGCTTTCCGTCGTTCACAATCGTCTTGGCGAAGACGTTTTCCGCCTCTTGCAGCGTCAGCCCCAGTGCCGCCTGGACCAGCCGCTCCCGATGCTGGCCATCGAGGCCGATCTTCGTGCGTGTTGCGGCGGTCACGTCCTCGCAGATCCGCGTCAGCAGCGCGTCGAACTCGGGCACCCCCGGCAGCGGGTAGTCCAGCACGCTGATGTCTTTCTCGAGCTCCGACGCGATGTCCATCTGCGGCGACGTGATCACCAGCGTCTTGTAGCTGTCGCTCAGCGCCTGCGCCACCTCGCGCAGCTTGCGGATGACCGCCACGTTGCAGTCGCGCGGTCGCGTGAACGTGTGAAAGTCCTTGAACAGGTAGATGGCCGGTTCCTTCTGCTCGATGACGAGGTCCAGCGCCTCGACCGGGTCCGCCAGGCCCTTCGCCCGTGCCGTGGCCAGCCCGTTGCCCGACTTCACCAGCCCCGTCGTCACCGACCAGCAGAAGAGCTGCTTTTGCCGCGCGGCGGCCAGCTTGCGGAGCTGCTCCTCGACCCGCCGCTCCTCCCACGTCACCACGTAGATGATGGGGTAGCGGGCGCGGACCAGGATTTCCAGCTCCGCGCGGGCTGCGTCGTGTTGGGGGGCTTTCGCTGCGGGCATTTGCGACTTCATCCTCTCGCCGCCGGCCGTTCGTACGACTGCGTCGTCCGCGCCAGCAGTTCCGCGTCCCCCGGGCACAACATCGAGAGCACGAACGCCAATTGCGGCGTCAAGTCATGGCAGTAGATGCGTCCATCGGGGCCAAGCGTGAGGCTCGCCACGCCCTCCCCCGGCGCCGAGCGCGCCGGGCTCGGTCGCCCGGTCGCGCTCGGTAGCGGCGAGCGGCACAGGTTCAGGGAGGCCAGGTAGTCGGTCGCCACGCGTACCTCGGCCCGCGTGTTCAGCCGGCCGATCTCCGGGTCGCACGAGGCCGGCCCGCACGGGATGTACCCCGGGTAGAGCTGAAAACGCGCCCCGGGCAGATGCTGCGCGATCCAGTCGGCCGCCGGCCGGAAGCAGCACCCCAGGTGTCCCGGCAGCAGCACGTGTCGCACGATTACTTGTGCCCGGGCCGCCGCGAAAAGCAGGTTCCGCTGCACGACCGCGCTGTAATTCGGCACGCCGGCCAGACGCTGGGCACACGCGGCATTACCGAACTTGAAATCCGCGAGGTAGCACGCGACCACGCCGTCGAGCAGCTCCAACACTTCGGGCGTCATGTACATGTTCGTGTTGAGCGCCAGCGGCACGCGTCCGGCGATCGCGGCGGCTAACCCGAGAATCGTGTGCACGTGCAGAGTGGGCTCGCCACCCAGCAAGCTCACCGCCCGCACACGACCAGCGAGCGGGCCACCGAGTTCGGTGGCCCACTCCATCGGTCCGACCGGCCCACCAGCACCTTCGAATGCGTTCGGCGCCTCGTCGCACCACGGGCAGCGGAAGTTGCACCCGCCCAGAAACACTCGTAGAGCCGGCAGCAGCTCGAGCTCTTCATTCAGGCTGACATACCGCTTGTATACGCGCGACTCAGCCGCCAACCCGCATCGGCCGCGTTCGCCCGCCGCCCGGTCCACGCCGCACCGCAACTCGCACATGTTGCAGTGATGCAGCATGGCCTCGGCCGCGGCCACGCGGTCGTCGAGGTCATCCGGCAGTGGGCTTGGGAGCACCTCCGGGTGTGACGACGGCTCCAAATCGCGCAACCGATTGTCCATAAACGCCTTCTGCACAGCGCCAGCGCCGCGCTCGGCTTTGACGGTGCTGGACATACGCTCATAGAATACTTACGGAAACGGTCGCAACTTCCGCATCCCACGACCGATCTCGACCGCCGGAGTCGTCGCCGATGTGCCCACCGGACGACAAACAGCGCGCCGCTATGGACGCCGTGCTCCCGCTCGTCTACGACGAGTTGCGGCAGGTGGCCCACTGTTATTTCCGGAACCAGCCGTCCAGCTTCACGATGCGGCCGACCGACGTGGTGGACGAGGCGTGCCTGCACCTGCTCCGCCACTCCAAGGCCGACTGGCAAAGCCCCGAGCATTTCCGCGCCATCGCCACCAAGAAAATCTGGCAGGTCATCGTCGACCACCTGCGAAGCCGCCACGCCCAGAAGCGCGGCGGCGTGGCGCGGGCCGCTCCCGCCCAGGACGTCGCCGCGACCGGTGCTCCCGACGCCGCCGCACCCGCGCGTGCCGCCCCGGCCAGGCAGCGGCGCTTGCCCCTGGACGCCGTGATGGTGGAGTGGCGCGATCAGACGGTCGATCTGCTGGACCTCGCCGACGCCCTGGAGGACTTGTCATACGAGAGCCACCGGCTCCGCGAGATCGTCATGCTGCACTGGTTCGGCGGCCTGAAGTACCCCGAGGTCGCCCGCCTCCTGAACCTCAGTGAGAGCACGGTTGAGAAGGACTTCCGCTACGCGCTCGCCTGGTTGAACCGCCGCCTGGCGGGAGGCCGCGGCGATGGCCACTGAATTCCATCTTCGCGTCAGGCACGTCCTGGAAGAGGCGCTCCGTCGTGATCCCGCCGCGCGGGAACGCTTCGTCCGCGAGGCCTGTGCCGACGCCCCCCAGACCCTCGCCGAAGCGCTCTCGCTTCTGCCGCACTACGCGCAGATGTACGACTTCGAGCCCGAGCGGCCGGCCGGCACCGGCTGGAAGCTCCCCGGCACGACCACCTGCTTGAAGGTGCGGGCCGAACCGGATGCCGGTGAACCGCCCGACGTCGAGCCCAAACCGCCCTTCACGATCGAGCGCTACACGATCGTGCAGATCCTGGGCCGCGGCGGCATGGGCGTCGTCTATCGCGCCGTGCAGCCCGCGGGTGGTCCCGACGTGGCCATCAAAATCCTGCGCCTCCGGCTCACATCATCGCAGGACCGCTGGCGTTTCATGTACGAGGAAGAGATCCTCCGCCAACTGCGGCACCCGGGCATCGCCCGCTTCATTCACTCGGGTGTCGCTCCGCTTCGGACGCAGGACCCCGCCGGTGCAGCCGACGCCGAACGCCCGTACTTCGCGATGGAGTACGTGCGGGGACAGTCCCTGACGCGGTACGCCGCAGCGCAACGGCTGGACGTGCGTCAGCGGCTCGCCCTGCTCCTCAAGATCTGCGAGGCGGTGGAATACGCCCATCATCACGGCATCGTGCACTGCGATCTGAAGCCCGACAACATCCTGGTCGGCGACTCCGGCCAGCCGAAAATCGTGGATTTCGGGATCGCGCGCGTCGCCGCCTTCGAGGGCTACGAGCCCGACGCGCAGCGCGGCATGGCGGGCACGCTGGCGTATGCCAGTCCGGAGCAGTTGGTCGGCCGGGCCCATGAGCTCACGCCGGCCGCGGATGTCTATGCGCTGGGCGTCATCGCCCACGAGTTGCTCACCGACCGCCTGGCGCCGCGCCAGGGCTGCGTGGTGCAACTGCAACTCCAACACGTCTGCATCGACGGCGCCGCCCCGTTGCTGGATGCGCGCAACCGCGAATTCCGCTATTACCTGCACGGCATTCTGGCGACTACGTTGCGGCAGACGCGCGGCGATCCCTACCTTTCGGCCGGCGAACTCGGCACGGATCTCGAGAGCCTGCTCGCGCAGTATCCGGTGCAATCGGGCTGGGCCGCCTTCAAGAGCCATCTACTGAGCCGTTTCAGCTCCCCGGTCAGTTGGAGCCCCAACCCACTCAGCCGGCCCCTCAGCGCCGTCCTGCGGAAGCGCATCGGCATGGCCATCGACGCGAATACCGACGGCGCGGTGGACCCGGCCGCTCCAGACCCCCGCCAAGCCCGCTAGCCCAAGCCACGGTGCGTGTAGGCTGGGCTGAGTCTTCGAAGCCCAGCGCGTGCGCCACGGCCGATCCGCGCGCGCCGCGTCCGCGGCCCCCGGCGAGCGTACGCAACCGGGCCCCGGCGCGGGGCGCCCGCCAGTCGCCCGGTTCCTCGAATTGACGTTTCCCGCCGCTCGGCTACGCTCAAATGTCGGCCGCGGGGTCGCGTCGCTGCGACACGCCGGCCATGCAAAGGAGCCGTTCATGCCCACGAGAGTTCCCGCTTATGCTGCCCAGGCCGCGACCACGCCGCTCAGCCCGTTCTCGCTCGAGCGACGCGATCCCGGTCCGGACGACGTGCAATTCGAAATCCTGTTCTGCGGCGTTTGCCACTCGGACCTGCACACCGCACGCGGCGAATGGCCCGGGATCGTCTTTCCGGTCGTGCCCGGCCACGAAATCGTCGGACGCGTGACCAAAGTCGGTCCCGCCGTCACGCGTTTCAAGCCCGGCGACATGGCCGCGGTCGGCTGCATGGTCGACTCGTGCCGCACCTGTTCCACCTGCCGCCAAGGTCTGGAGCAATACTGCGAAAACGAGATCGCCTTCACCTACAACAGCCCCGACCGCCACATGCCTGGCAAAATGACCTATGGCGGATACTCCAAGGCGCTCGTCGTGGCCGAGCGCTTCGTGCTGCGGTTGCCCCCGCAGTCGAACCTCGCCGCCGCGGCCCCGCTGCTGTGCGCCGGGATCACCACCTACTCGCCGCTGCGGCATTGGGGCGCGGCCAGGGGTAAGAAGGTCGGCATCGTCGGCTTGGGCGGCCTCGGGCACATGGGCGTGAAGCTGGCGCACGCCTTCGGCGCTCACACGGTGCTGTTCACGAGCTCGCCCGGCAAGATCGAGGACGGCAAGCGCCTCGGCGCCGACGAAGTCGTGCTCTCCAAGGACGAGAACGCCATGAAAAAGCACCGCGGCAGCATGGATTTCATCCTGAACACCGTCGCCGCGCCGCACAACCTGGATGCGTTCACGGACCTGCTTCGCATCGACGGCACGCTCTGCCTGGTGGGCGCTCCCGCCACGCCGCACCCCTCCCCGACGATCTGGAACCTGCTGATGAAGCGTAGGAGCATCGCCGGCTCGGCTATCGGCGGAATCCCGGAGACGCAGGAGATGCTCGACTTCTGCGCGCAGCACAAGATCGTCAGCGACGTCGAGATCATCCCGATCCAGAAAATTAACGAGGCCTATGCCCGCATGTTGAAGAGCGACGTGCGCTACCGCTTCGTCATCGACATGGCGTCGCTGGAGTAGCGTCCGGCCCGACGGCCTGCTGCCTTCTCCCCGCCCCAACGGGGCGACGGATTGTAGCCGCGGGTGTAGCGACGGGGCCGCCCAACGGCCCGTCGCGGAACCCGTGGACGCGGGATTGTGGTATTCTCCTTTCGCCCCAACGGGGCGACGGGTTGTAGCCACGGGTGGAGTCCCGCCGTACCGGCACGGAACCCGTGGGCGCCCCGCCGCGCCGACAACCCCCGCCGAAGAGGCCTGACGCTGAACGGCCTGAAGGACCGCCTGGGCCTCACACCCCCGTCGCGCCGCCGTCGCCGGGCACAGCCCACGCAAGTCCCCGCCGAGGGGCCTGGCCGCTTCCCAGTGACGCTCCACCCCTCCCGTTCCCACGCCTGCCCACCCCGCACATTGACCAAACTCGCCCGGCGTTGTACGCTGCTGCCATGCTTGGCAAATCGAACGTCCCCGGGGAACCGGACCGTCCGCGAGGTCCATCTGCCCGGGGTCCTTCGAGTGGGACCATCGCGATGGATGATACCAGACGTTTCCTGCGGTACGTCACACCGGGCCTCGTCTTTCTGGTTCTCGTCCGCCTGTATTGCTGGATCCTCAAGCCAAACGCGCCTTGGGGTAACCTACTTGGTGGCAGCGACTCCGCTGCTCAACTGATCGCGGTTCTCGCGGCGGCCGGCGGCATCGGATTTGTGATCCAGTCGCTTCATCACGCCCTCCTGTGGCAGCTTTACGAACCGATGCCCTCCTGGTGGGCGATGTTCGACGACCAACGGCCGCTGCTGCAAACTGCGGTTACGCGGGGATTGTTGGTCGTCGAGCCGACGCCCCGGCGACTAAAGAGCCGGTTTGTCGCAGCGACCCTGACCACTGTCATCCTCGAGATGAACCGGACGGATGAGAAGGTGAAGAAGGCCGTGCACAGAGTAGACCGCCTATGGGATCTGCTGCACAGCGTCGGGGCGGGAATGGTCGCGAGCTTTCTGGCGTTCTTCGCAGCGATGGCCTGCGCAGCTCGGGCGGACGGCAACTCCGGTTGGTGGGCACGAATTGCTTTCACACTCGTTGGCGGGCTGATGTTCCTGTTCGCCCTGGCCAACTACAAGTTTCTCGTGAGGTCCACGCAGGCCGTCACCTCCGCCGTGTTACTCAGCTACCTCGGCTCGCGGAGCCCCCGCCCATTGACCGTCCAGTGCCCCGTCGACAAGTGCTGGCAGGTGAAATGGTCACGCGTCGTCCTGAGCATAGCGAACAATCCGGCTGCATCTTGGCGCACGGGCCTTCGCCGCTTGAAAACCATCTGTCGTGGGGTCGCCGCCCCCGTCAGGTCGCGGGCAAGGCGCATAATGGGCTGGGCACGCACCCTCTTAGCGGCTCTCTTGAAAACCATCTGCTGTGCGGCCGGCCGGTGCATAAGATCGTGCGCAAGGCGCATAACGGGTTGGGCACGCCGCCTGTTAGCGGCTATCATGAACGGGATCGGTCACCCATGACGGCCAGCCGCAGCCATGGACCACGAGCGGCGTGGCGCGCGTTGCGTTCCACCGCGGGCCTACAAGCCCGGCCGCCCCGACATCGACAGCTTCGAGGCCGTCATGAGGACCGCACCAAGGGCTTTTTCGTCGCCTTCGACTACTCCGACGACGCCCTGTGTAAGATCTCCGCGTTCTTCCGCAAAACGGGCAAGGTCATCGTCGCGCTGACCGTGCCGGAGATTCTGGACGAGCAGTTGACGAAGAAGCTGGCACAACCTTGCCGATCACCCTGCCGCCAGCCGTATTCGCCCCACGTGTTCCCGTTGCTCGCGCATTGCCCGCGCGCTGTACGCGAACGGAATGGCGCCCCGTCGAGAGTCCACGGCATCCTCGCAGCTCGTTGGGCCCGGCGCAGAAGGATGGACGATCGAGTCCCGCCAAGGTAAACTTCAAGAGACAACTACGCACCCATACGTCGGGGAGACGAACATGGCCAAGAACAAGACCGTTGCTACAGGGACGGAAAGAAAAGTCGGCGAGGCGCCCGCGAAGCGCGAGTACGTGCAGCAGTCGTTGCTGCCCAAGCGAAACCTCCGCGACGCGATGCAGATTCCGCAGGCGCTCGTAGACAACTTCGCCGGTGGGGGCGCAGCCCCGCATCAAGTCGCCATGGCGATCAACGCGTCGCCAACGTCTTCCGCTTGGCGCGATGTGGCGGGCGCCGCCATCGCGTACGGCCTGACAGAGGGCGGGAGCGGTTCAAAGCAGATCACACTCACGGACCTCGGGCGCCGATGCGTGCACCCCACAGAGGAGGGCGACGACGTGAAGGCACGCTGCGAGGCGGCCTTGCGTCCCCAAGTCGTGCGACAGTTCTATGAGAAATACGACAAGAGCAAGTTTCCCGAGGACAGGATCGCGCAGAATGTGTTGCAGCATGATTTCCACGTCCCTGCAGATCGGGTCGACGACGTACTTTCGATCATCAAGGACAATGGCGCGTACATCGGAATCGTCCACAACACCAAGACCGGCCCTTTCGTCGCCATTACCGATCCACAGCCCAGTGCGTCAATCTCGCTCGACGCGCCGTCGGCCGCAGACATCGGGACCCAGGCACCGGCGCGCGCGGCCGACGACAAAGAGCCCATCCCTCCGCTGGCGCCGATGGCTGGCGCCGCACCGGCGCCCTTCAGGGTCTTCATTTCGCACGGCAAGAACATGGATGTCGTTGACCAGGTAAAGGACGTCCTCGGCCTGTATGACATCAAGTTCGAAGTTGCCGTCGAAGAAGAGACCACCGCGATTCCTGTCTCGGACAAGGTCTTGAACGGGATGCGGAACTGCCAAGCGGGAGTCATGGTGGTTACTGCCGACGAGCAGGCCAAGGTCGGGAGCGACTACATTATCAACAACAACGTCTTGATCGAGATCGGTGCGGCGTTCGTTCTCTACAATAAGCGAGTCGTTCTCCTGTGGGACAAACGCCTCAAGGTCCCCTCCAATCTCTCGGGGCTGTACCGCTGCGAATTCGAGGGCAGCGAACTCACCTTCACGGCTGGCACCAAGCTTGCTAAGGCTGTGAAAGGCTTCAAGGGCGCATAGCCCGGCCTGCCCTGCGTCGCGACCGTTCGCGTCGCGACCTCTCCTGGAAGCCGCGAGCCTGCCCCATCCGTCGGCTGCCTCCCGCCGAGCTTCCCCGGGACTCCGCGTGCGCCGTGCGGGATTCCGCGAACCGTCCCCGGGGACTCACCGAATGTCCCGCGGCCGCCCCGCCTCCCACCGTTCGCACCTTCCCACGCCTCGCGTTCCCCCGCCCGCCTGCCCCGCCCCGCCCTCGCGTCCTTTCCTGTTTCGTAACCAGCAGATTCTTCTCCGTGTCTCTGTGCCTCTGTGGTGAATCCCAATCCAAAATCCTGATCCCCGCCCGCCCCTCGCTTTCCGCCCCTTCACCCCTTCGTGCCTTCGTCCCTTCGGAGTGGGCTTTCACGTGTCCGGTTTCCCGGTTCGCCCCCGCACTGTTCTGCTTCGCGCCCTTCCGTCCTCCGCGGTGATTCCTGGACTCGTTTCTCCGAATTCTGACAAGGAGCTTCTCCCTCGTGTTCTTCGTGTCCTTTGTGGTGAATCCCCGCCACCGGCCGCCAATCTCCGCCACCCGCCAACAATCTCCACGCCCCGCCTACCCTCCGCCCGGTTCCCGATCTATACTATCTAGGTCCGACGGCGCCGATTCTCCGTCTGCCCGCGCCGCTGCCCGACGATGGATGCCTGGTAGCTGAAAGCTGATAGCGCCCAACGGAGGTGCACCCGTTGTCGTTTTATCACCCGCCCCGGCGGCCCCCCTATCACCTTTCACCTTTCACCCCGGCTACGTCCGGATAATCAAGTGTGCCAAGGGGGGGGGTACACACCTTGGCACACTTGGCACACTTCCCCGCCGCACGCTCCAGGAGCGGTTTTTATCCGGAACTATGCCAACCACCGCTTGGCACCCTTGGCGGTCTTGCCCCCGCGTGCCCGCTCCCGGCCGGGCACCCGTTGTCACCTTGTTACTTTGTCACCGGCTGTGCTGCTTCCGGTGCTCCGCAGCCGAAATCAGCCCTGCCCGTTCTTTTCCAGCCGGATGCGCACGTCCGCCACGTGGCAGCCCTGGCCCGCCGGGTGCACGATGAGCGGGTTGATGTCCAGCTCCGCGATCCGCGGGAAGTCGTCCGCGAGCTGTGACAGCCGCAGGATCGCCTCCTCGATCGCCGCCAAATCGCTCGGCGGCTCGCCGCGCAGCCCTTGCAGCACCGCCGCGGTCCGCAGCTCGCGCACCATCTTCCCCGCGGCTCCTTCGCGCACCGGCACGACGCGGAACGTCACGTCCTTGAACGCCTCGACGTAAATCCCGCCCAGGCCGAACATCACGAGGTGCCCGAAGACGCGGTCGCGGTTGACGCCGAGGATGACTTCCTTCCCCGCCGGGATCATCTTCCGCACGAGGATTCCGGTGATATCCGCCGCCTGCACGTGTTTCAGCAGATGGTCGCGCATCGCCCCATACGCCTGCCGCACCTCGGCCGCAGTCTTCAGGTCCAGCATGACGCCCTTCATCTCGAACTTGTGCAGAACCTTCGGCGACACGACGCGCAGCACGACCGGATAGCCGATCCGCTCGGCCGCCGCGACCGCCTCGTCCGCCGTCTGCGTCATGGCGAAGTCGACGACCGGGAATCCATACGCCCGCAGCACCTCCAGCGCCTGCGCCTCCGACATATATCCATCCGGCGACGCGTCGATGACCCGCGCCGCCCGCGGCTGATCGACCGGATACGTCCGCACTTCGGTGACTTCGCGCATCAGCCACCGCCGATACCACACGGCGTGCCACATCGCCTCCGCCGCCCACTCCGGCAGGATGTAGTGCGGTATCCCGTGCTCCTGGAGGATGCGAATCCCCGGCGCCACGTCTTTGGAGCCCATGAACGAGCACGACAGCGTCTTCTTGGTCGACGCGAACCGCTCCTTCATCCCGCAGATCGTGTTCGCGATCGACGTGATGTTCGTCATCGACTGCGGCGTCAGGATCACGAGCACCTGATCGACGCCTTCGTCGTTGAACACCGCGTCGAGGGCCGCCGCGTAGCGGTCCTCGCGCGCGTCGCCGATCACGTCAACCGGGTTCTTGATGTTCGCCGCCGCAGGTAGCGCGGCCTTCAGCTTCGCCGTCGTCTCCAGCGTGAAGCGAGCCAGCTCGAGCCCGCGATCCACCGCCGCGTCCGTCGCCATCACGCCCGGGCCGCCGGCGTTGGTCACGATCGCAATCCGCCCGCCTGGCGGCAGCGGCTGATACGCCAGTAACTGCGCGGTGTTGAACATCTCCTCGATCGAGCTGCAGCGCATGATGCCGGACTGCTCGAACACGCCGCGGCACACGACGTCGCTGGTGGCGAGTGCTCCGGTATGCGACTGGGCCGCCGCGGCGCCGGCCGCGGTCCGGCCGCCCTTGATCGCGAGGATCGGCTTAGGGTTATTGACGTTTCCGGCGACCTCGCGCGCGACCTTCATCAGCTCGCGCCCGTGCGCAATGTCCTCGAGGTACATCAGGATGACAGACGTCTGCGGATCGTCGGCCAGATAACGCAGCAGGTCGGTCTCGTTCACGTCCGCCTTGTTTCCGAGGCTGACGAACTTCGAGAAGCCGATGTTCTTGCCCGCCGCATAGTCCAACACCGCAGTGCACAGCGCCCCGCTCTGCGACAGGAACCCGATGTGCCCCGCGGCCGGCATCGCGCGGGCGAAGCTCGCATTGAGCCGCACTTGCGGCTCCGTGTTGATCACGCCGAGACAGTTCGGCCCGATCAGCCGCATCCCGCCGCGGGCCGCGATGGCCTTGATCCGCTCTTCGCGGGCCAGACCCGCCGGGCCGACCTCGCGGAAGCCGGCGGAGATGATGATCGCGGCCTTGATCCCTTTCTCGACGCACTGCTCGAGCGCCTTCTCGCAGACGTTGCCGGGAAACACGAGCACGGCCAGATCGACCGGGTCGGGAATGTCTACGACGTAGTCGTACGCCCGCACGCCCGCAATGTGCTTCTTGCGCGGCGCGACGGGATATACGACGCCGTTGAATCGCGTATCGAGCAGGTTCACGAAGATGTCGTGCGGGACGGTGCCCGGCGAGTTGGTCACGCCCAGCACGGCAATGGATTGGGGGCGAAAGATCGCGTCGAGGCCGTCGTGGCTGGACCGAACAGGCGCGCCGCCGGTCGCGGGAATCGACTCCGTCTTCATTACGTTTGACACCTGTCAGACCTTTCTCAATCGACGAGCGGCCGGCCGCCCGGATCGCGGCCCGAGACCGTTCCGACATCGCTCGTGCGACCGTCCTTTCGCGGACGCAAATCCGCCGGAGACCTTGCCCGCGCGACGCCGGACACGACGCCGGCACAGCCGCCCGTGAGACCCAGACCTCGGCCGGCGCGCCCGCGGGGGGCGAAGTCTCCCTCTACTTCTTCAGACACCGGGCGACAAACTCGGCTGCGCCGCTGACCGTCTGCACCGCCAGCGCCGCATCCTCGTCCATGTCGATGCCGAATTCCTGTTCAAAGGAAGTCACCAGCTCGACGCTCTGGACGGACTCGGCCCCTAAATCGAAGACAAAGTGGTCGGCGGCTTTGACGGTCGCCGGGTCAAGGGACAACACGCGCGCCGTCACCTGAATCACGCGCTGCAGAACTTCGTGGTCTGTCATGTCTGGTGTCTCCCAGGCCGGACCGCGCGTGCTGTCCGCTGCCGGTCGGCCTTGTGCTTGGCATTCAGTTCTGGCAGATGCCTGCGCACCTGCTGCTCCAGTTCCTCGTCACTGATCGTGCTCGGGCGGCCCTGAGGCCATCTCCCGCGCCAGTCCGCACGCCGCTCCGCACGGGGCGGGCGTCGGTTTTCGCTGTTACCGGCCACCGGCGAGCTGGCGCCGGCCCTTCTGGACGTACTCGGAGCGTTCCTTGGCAGTCAACTCGTGAATGTGACGAATGAGCTCTTCGTCCTCCGTAGTCATCTCCACCTTCCGCCGCGACATCGCCGTGCGGGCGGTGTCGATCAGGGGGTTGAGCCCAAAGCCCTTGGAGACGATCCCGTTGAGGAACCAGGCGAAGGGCGGAATGTACTTGGGCAGCGGGGCCCCGGTCGCGACCAGGACGGCCATCGTCCCGACGATCGTGCCGGTGTTCAGCAGGGTGCCGATGCTGGTTTTCACGTGGTCGCCGATGAAGCTGCCGACCTTGGTCGAGCCGGTGTCGACCGGCTTGCCGCCCATCGTCACGCTGACGCTGCCGTAGTCGTTCTTCAGGTCGCTATTGGTCGTCAGGGCGCCGAGGTTGACCCACTCGCCGACGTAGGCGTGGCCGAGGAATCCGTCGTGGTACTTGTTGGAGTAACCGTGGATGATGCTCTCCTCGACTTCGCCGCCGACCCGGCACATCGGTCCGATGCTGCAGCCCTCGCGCACTTTCGCTCCGAGCAGGATCGACTTGGGCCCCACGTAGCACGGCCCTTCGATGCGCGTGAACGGGTGGACCTCACAGCCGGCCTCGATTGTCACCGGGCCGTGCCGCGTGTCGATGCATGCGAACGGATGTACCTCGACGCCGGTGCCGATGTAGAGCTGATCCTTCGGGCCGAAGACCACGGCCGACTCGTGCATTTGCCCTTCGATGCCGCTGCGGCCGGCGGCCTTAAAGTCCAGCGCGATCTCCTCGGGGTTCGTCAGCATGATGTCCCAGATGTACTCGTACCACTTGCCCGAGAAGTCCGCCCGCGGCGCCTTGCGGGCCGCCATCGCTAGGCCGGCGTAGTCGCGGATGCCGGCCACGTTCTCGCTCGTGCGCCACGCCGCCAACTGCTCGCCATGCCACTGCGCCACGCGCTCGACTGGTGGTCGCCAGTGCGCGCCCACGACGCGTGCGTTCACGAAGAGCACTTCCTGCCCGCTCAGACCGGACAGGTTGTTGACCACCGCTGGCCGGCAGCGCTTCGCCGCGATGGGCGCGAGATAGTCGCGCACCAGCACGGCGTCGACGGCCGCGCCCGCGGCGCGCGCCAGCTTGGCCGCCAGCGTGACGGCGCCGCACTTCAGCTCGAACACGCCGCGCATCCAGGTCAGCGGCAAGAAACGGTCGAATTGGTCATCTTCAAAGACCACCAGCTTCATGCATGTTCTCCGGCACGATCCCCGTTGCACTCACGTCAGCCTGGCATCAGCACGCCGCGCGGGTTGGCCCAGAACCGCTGGCAAACCTCGGCGGCTCCGCCGACCGCGCGGTCTTGCGTTAATACCTCGCCGGCCACCACGCGCAGATTCCGATTGTCCCAGTCCAGGACCATCCGGCGCAGGGCGTCCTGAATCTCGCGGCGTAAGGCCGGGTTGTCCTCAAACAAGTAGCCGCCCAGCACGAGCACCTGCGGGTCGTACGCGGCGACCGCCATTGCCGCCCCCATCGCCAAATAGCCCGTCACTTCTGTCAGCAGGGCGTTGAGCGGGTCGCGGCGGCGACGGACGCGATGCCTGAACGCCGCCTGTACGATTGGTGCGGCCCCATCTTCGGCGGTCACCGTCAGCGTTTTTCGCACGGTGTCGGGCAGCCGTCGGCGGGGCAGCCTGCGGATCGCCGCGACGATGGCGGGCCCCGAGGCTACGGCCTCCAGACACCCGTTGTTGCCGCAGGGGCACCGTGCGAGGCCCGGCGCCACGACCACGTGGCCGATCTCGCCGGCGCGCTGCGTGGCTCCGGCCAGCGGCTGACCACGCTGCACGAAGCGGGCGCTGATGCCGCGGCCGGCGTGGTAGTACACGAGGCTGTTCGCATCGCGACCGGCACCGAGCAGCGCTTCGGCGGCGGCGTTCATCGTGGCCGACGCACCCTGCACGAGCACGTCGCAGCCGTAGCGGCCGTGAAGTTCATCCCGGAACGGCTCGTTGTGCCAGCCCAGCGAAGCACAAGTGACGACGACCCCGCGGCTGTCCACGGCGCCGTTGACGCCCGCCCAAAGTCCGAGCAGATTACCGACTGCGAAGCCGGCGCGCGAAAGCACTCCGCGCAGATGCAGATCGACCTGGTCGGTCACCCCGGCCGGGCTCCGGTTATCGCCGAGCCGCGCCGAAGTGTGCGCCAACAACGTACCATCGGCGGCGACGACGGCGGCGTGCAACTGGTGGGCGGCGATGTCGACGCCGGCAAAGCACCCGGAGGACCGGTTGACGGCCAACAGGATGGCGGGCCGGCCGCGGCCGCTACCGGTCTGACCCACGCGAGAGAGCCAGCCCGACGCGACCAGGCGCTGCACGGCCCCGTTGATCGTCGAGCGCTGGCGGCCGATCTGCTCGGCCAGCCGGTGCTGCGGAATCGCGCCCAGGCGGTGAATGACCTGGAGCACCGACCAATCCATGGCGCGGACCTTGGCGGGCACGATTTTATCCTCGTCCGGATCGGATGCGCATCCGGCGAAACGTCACTGTATCGGCTGAAAACGACATGTTCAAGTCGAGCCGCTTGTTTTTTACAGAATCCGTATTAAATTGACGAGGCGCGCGGCGTGGACTTCTCCTAGGCCCCGCGCCATTGGAGGACAAGACCGTGGAGACCATCATCGCAGACACGTACGAGGAAATGAGCCGGATCGCCGCCGACATGATCGAGCGGCAGCTCATGCGTAAACCCAGCAGCGTGCTGGGCCTGGCCACCGGCTCGACGCCCGTCGGGCTGTACCGGGAGCTGGTGCGCCGGCACAAGGAGCAGGGGCTGGACTTTTCCAAGGTGATCACGTTCAACCTGGACGAGTACCTCGACCTCCGGCCGTCGCACCCGCAGAGCTACCGGTACTTCATGAACGAGAACCTGTTCAACCACATCAACGTCGATCCAAAGAACATCCACGTGCCCTACGGCCACGCGGGTGACGTCGAGGAATTCTGCGAGTGGTACGAGCAGGAGATCAAGCGGGCCGGCGGGATCGACATCCAGGTGCTGGGAATCGGGGCCGATGGCCACATCGCTTTCAACGAGCCCGGCTCGTCGCTCGGCTCCCGCACGCGGCTCAAGACGCTGACCAAGCAGACCATCGAGGATAACGCGCGCTTCTTCGACAAGGCGGAAGAGGTCCCGCGTTTCGCCATTACGATGGGTGTCGGCACGATCCTCGAGGCCCGCGAGATTCTGCTGCTGGCCAACAGCCGGAAGAAGGCCGACATTATCGCCGAGGCGCTCGAAGGTCCCATCACCGCTCAGGTCTCGGCCAGCGCCCTGCAAATGCACCGGCACGTGACCGTCATCGTCGACGCCGAGGGCGGCTCGAAGCTCAAACGCGCCGACTACTACAAGTGGATCTTCCAGGAAAAGAAACGGCTGATCCCGCGCCTGATCGGCAAGGTGACGTAACTCGTTGCGCCGGCGGGGCCCACTGAGCCGCCGCCTCGGTCGCCCGGGCGCGACGACGTTCGCTTGGTACGTCGCCGCCCGGGTTCGATTACGGCCGTTTGCAATGCGAAGGCCTTCGGTCACGCGCCCTGCCGGCCCGGCGCGGCAGGGCGGCCGGGCGTGGTGCGTCACACCGGCCCGTCGGCCCAGTCCCCGTCGGGCGGGCCGGATCTTGGTGGCGCCCGGAGTTGCCGTGCACGGAGGGGTTCATATAATTAGCAACGTGCAACCATTGCGTCACGCAACTGTTGACGGCATCGCGGCGCGGCGCTGCGCGGCCGGCCTGCTGGCCAGCGTGCCAGCCGTGATGCGTTTTATCCGGCAGGAGATGCGCGCCCACCGACAGGCGCAGCTCAGTGTCCCGCAGTTCCGGGCCTTGGTGTTCGTGAGCCTCAGCGATGAGCCCTCGCTTTCGGCGATGGCGGAGCACCTGGGGCTGTCGCTGCCCGCCGCGTCGCGCCTGGTCGATTTGCTGGTGAAGCGCGGCCTGATGGGGCGCCGGGTGGACGTGGCCGACCGCCGGCGGGTGTCGTTATCGCTGACGGCGCGCGGCCGGGCGACGTGTCGTCGGGCCCGGCGGGCCACGCAGGCGGCGCTGGCGCGGCGTTTCGAGCGGCTCTCTGCGCAGGATCTGGCGTTGGTTAGCCGGGCCCTCGGAATCCTGGGGCATGCGTTCGCGGCCGGGGGCGGGCGCGCGGAAACGGTGGAGTGATGCGCGGCTACAATCATCTTGTTTGTGGAGTCCGGGCATGAAGAAGATTCTGTTTCTGCTTGTTCCGCTCGTGCTGGTAGGCGGGGCCGGCGTGGTGTACTGGCAGCGCTCGGGCCAGCCGTCCACGTCGTTTCGGACGACCGCCGTGAAGCGCGGCGATCTGACGGTCACGATCAGCGCGACCGGTACGGTCGAGCCCGAGGAGGTCGTCGACGTGGGCGCGCAGATCGCCGGCCGGATTGCATCGTTCGGGCACGATCTGGACGCGCCGGACAAGACGATCGATTACGGATCGGCCGTCGCGGAGGGAACGGTTCTGGCCCGGATCGACGACGCCCTATACGCGGCGGACGTGGAGTCGAGCGCCGCGCAACTCGAGCAGGCCAAGGCGAACGTGCTGCGCTCTCAGGCGGACCTGGAGCAGATGAAAGCGAAGCTGTACCAGGCCGAGCAGAACTGGAAGCGGGCGCAGGAGCTCGGACCTTCCCGGGCGCTGTCCGCGACCGACTACGACTCGTACCAAGCCGCATACGAGACGGCCAAGGCCACTGTGGCAGTCGGCGAGGCCACCATCGTCCAGACCGAGAAAGCCGTGCTCCAGGCCCAGGCGAGCCTGGATCGCGTGAAGACGAACCTGGGCTATTGCACGATCAAGTCGCCCGTCAAAGGGGTCATTGTCGATCGCCGGGTCAACATCGGCCAGACCGTCGTCGCCAGCCTCAGCGCCCCCAGCATCTTCCTGATCGCCAAGGACCTGAAGCGGATGCAGGTCTGGGCCTCGGTGAACGAGGCGGATATCGGCAATATTCACCCCGGCCAGCCGGTCGGTTTTACCGTCGACGCCTATCCGGGCCAGACGTTCCGCGGCGAGGTCGGCAAGATCCGCCTCAACGCCAGCATGACGCAAAACGTGGTCACATATACCGTGGAAATCACCACGGATAATTCGGACGGCAGACTGTTGCCGTACCTGACGGCCAACGTCCAGTTCGAGATCACGCGGCGCCCGGACGTCCTGATGGTGCCGAATGCGGCGCTGCGCTGGACGCCCGTGCTGCAGCAGGTCGTCCCCGATGCACGGCAGGAGCTCGGAAACACCGGCCGTCGCAAACCCACGACGACGCGCCCCGCCGCAGCAGCCGGCGCGGGAACCGCGGCGGCCGCCCGTCCGCCGGGCATGGTCTGGATCCAGGATGGGACCTATGTGCGCCCCATCGTCGTGAAAGTGGGCCCCAGCGATGGGGCCATGACGGAGGTCCAGAGCGACCGCTTGAGCGAAGGGACGGAAGTCGTTCTGAGCGAGGCCGTGCGCGGCACGGCATCCGCCCAAACGGTCAATCCGTTCACGCCGCAGGTCTTCGGTAACCGCCGTCCGCAGTGAACGAGCGCGACCGGGAACGGCCGCACGAGGTGACGACTCGTGGAGTTGATCAAGCTCGAGGACATTTACAAGACGTATCACCTCGGTGAGATCGACGTGCCCGTGCTCAAGGGCGTGTCGTTGTCCGTGGCGCGCGGCGAGATGGTCGCGCTCATGGGCGCCTCGGGGTCGGGCAAGACCACGCTGATGAACATCCTCGGTTGCCTCGATCGGGCGAGCACGGGACGCTACTGGCTCGACGGGCAGGAAATCTCCGGCCTGTCCTCGGATGAACTCGCCAACCTGCGGAATCAGAAAATCGGCTTTGTGTTTCAGACCTTCAACCTGCTGCCCCGCACGAGCGCGCTCGAGAACGTAATGATGCCGCTCTCGTACACGCCGCAAGGTCTTCCCGCCCGGGAGGTGCGCGAGCGGTGTGCCGCGCTGCTCCAGCGGGTCGGCCTGGATGACCGGATGGACCATGAGCCCTCGCAGCTTTCGGGTGGCCAGCAGCAGCGCGTGGCGATCGCGCGGGCGCTGGTGAACCGCCCGCCCCTGCTGTTTGCGGACGAGCCGACCGGTAACCTGGATTCGCGCACCAGCGAAGAAATCCTGCAGATGTTCGGGCAACTCAACGCCGAAGAGGGCATCACGATCATCCTGGTGACCCACGATGCGGGCATTGCCCGCCACGCGCAGCGTGTCATCCACATTCACGACGGCATGATCGAAGACGGCACCGGCGCCGACGAGCCGCAGGGCGCGCAGGCTCCCCGCGCAGCACCCGGCGCGCAACCGCCGCGGCGCCCGGAGGCTTCGCCATGAGCTGGCTCGGCGCGAAGTTCCACTCCCGCACGCTGCGTACCGCCTTTCATGCGCTACGCCGCAACGTCATGCGCTCGGCCCTGACGACGCTGGGCATCATCATCGGCGTGGCGGCGGTGATCGCGATGATGGAGATCGGCAACGGCTCGTCGAAGGCGATCCAGAAGTCCATCGCGAGCATGGGGGCGGACAACGTGATCGTCATGCCGGGTACGGCGGCCAGCGGCGGGGTCTCCTTTGGCGGCGGCAGCGCGATGACCCTGACCCCGGAGGACGGCGACGCGATTCAGCGGGAATGCCCGGCGGCACGCGCGGTCGCGCCGCTCGCCCGGGCGCGCACGCAGGTGGTCTACGGCAACAAGAACTGGGTGCCGCTCTTCATCTATGGCACGAGTCCGTCGTACCTGGACGTCCGTGACTGGAGCGACCTGGCCGAGGGGGACAGCTTCACCGATCAGGACGTCCGAAACGCCAGCAAAGTCTGCCTGCTGGGCCAGACGCTGGTGCGGGAGCTGTTTGGGGGGGCGTCGCCGATCGGCCAGGAGGTGCGGGTCAAGAACGTGGCCTTCAAGGTGGTCGGCGTGCTGGGTCCCAAAGGGGCCAACATGATGGGCATGGACCAAGACGACATCCTGATCGCCCCTTGGACCACCATCAAACGCCGCGTCGCCGGCTCGAGCCTGGCGAACGTGAACCAGAGCGCGGGGAATGCGGCGGCGGGCGCAACGCCGGCGGTGAACACGCTCAGCGATATCTACCCCGGCCAGCCCAGCCTCTATCCCATTCCGTCGGACGTGCAGGCCGCGGATACGCCGCTGCCGGTGCGTTTCCAGAATGTCGACACGATCATGGTGGCGGCCCAATCTCCGGCGGAGATTCCGGTGGCGATCCGTCAGATCACGCAGCTCCTGCACGAGCGGCACCGGATCAAGCCGGGCGAGCCGGATGATTTCAACATCCGGGATATGACCGAGATGACGCGGGCGATGAGCTCAACCACGAGCCTGATGACCAACCTGCTGCTGTGCGTGGCCTTGATCTCGCTGGTGGTGGGCGGCGTCGGCATCATGAACATCATGCTCGTGTCCGTAACCGAGCGCACACGCGAGATCGGCCTGCGGATGGCGGTCGGTGCCCGGGCCCGCGACATTCTCCGCCAATTTCTGGTGGAGGCGATCGTGCTGTGCGTGCTCGGCGGCGCCTTGGGGATCGCATTCGGGCGGGGAGGCTCCCTGCTGGTTCGCGCGCTGCTGCACTGGCCGACCGAACTCTCGGTAGGGGCGATCTTCGCCGCGGTGATCGTGTCGGTCAGCGTCGGCGTGATCTTCGGGTACTACCCGGCGTGGAAAGCCTCACGGCTGGATCCGATCGAGGCGCTGCGCTACGAGTGACAGAGACGCACAGACGGGAGCCGGGATGGCGCGGCTCGAAGGTTGTCGCCCATGACGGATGGTCATCAACTCGGATGCTCCCGGCCGGTGGCCGAGAGGCCGTACGGCCTGCAGACCGTGGCGGCCTGGCCCAAGCCCCTGGTCGCAGCGCTGTGCGTCGGGCTCGTGCTGGGCATCGGCGTCCTGGACTATGTCACCGGCCAGCAGGCGTCCGTGACGGTGGTTTATCTCCTTCCCATCGCCCTTGGTACGTGGGTAATATCGCGCGAGGTTGGTATTGCTCTGGCGGTCGAGAGCGTGCTGGTCTGGCTGGTCGTGGAGCGGATACAGGGCGTACCCTATGCGCACCCGCTCATCCAGTGTTGGAACGCGCTGGCGCTGCTAATCGCGTTCATGATCGTCGTGTTCCTGTTGGCCGGGCTGAACCGCTTCCAGGAGCAGCTTGAAGAGAAGGTCGTGCAGCGAACCGCGGAATTGTCCCAGAGCCGCGAGAACCTGATGCACGCCCTGGCGGATTTGCAGAAATCACATGCCAGGCTTCGGGACACGCAATTGCAGTTGATCCAGGCGGAAAAAATGGAGTCGGTCGGGCGTTTGGCCGCCGGCGTTGCGCACGAAGTAAAGAACCCGCTGTTGACTATACTGCTGGGAGTCGAGTACCTGGAGCGGCTTCCCACGGCGCAAGAACACGATGTGCGTGACGTCCTCCACGATCAGAAGGATGCGGTCGAGAGAGCCACGACGGTTATCAACGAATTGCTGGACTTCGCCGCGCCCAGCGAGCTGCATACGCAGCCGGAAGACCTGAACGCCGTCATCGAGCGTGCGCTCGGGCTGGTGAGGCACGCCGTGACCGAGGCGCGCGTGACGGTGGCCCGCGAGTTGGAACCGGGACTGCCCGGCGTGCCCCTCGACCGAAAGAAGATCGAGCAAGTGTTCGTCAATGCCCTGATGAACGCGATACACGCCATGCCGGGCGGCGGGACGCTGACGGTTCGAACGTACTCCGCGCTCGGCGCGGCCGCTGCGGCGCCGGCGGCGCCGGGACCTGTGTTAGACGGGGTCGCCGTCACCGCGGAGATCGATGATACGGGAACCGGCATACGCGAAGAGCATCTGGCCAAGGTCTTTGACCCGTTCTTCACGACGAAGCCCCCCGGCAAGGGAACTGGCTTGGGGCTTTCGGTTGTCCACCAGATCGTTCAGATGCACGGCGGGACGGTGGACCTTTCCAACCGGCCGGAGGGCGGCGCGCGCTTCAGGCTCCAGCTTTTCAAGAAAGGTGCAGGAACGTCATGTTGAAGAGGATCCTCGCGATCGACGACGAAGTCGGCGTCACACGCATGATCAAGCTCAACCTCGAGACGACCGGGCGATATGCAGTTCTCATGGTGAACGAGGCGCAGTCGGCACATGCGGCCGCGCAGCAGTTCAAGCCCGATCTGATTCTCCTGGATGTCATGATGCCGGGCATGGACGGCGGAGAAGTGGCCGCCGAACTCGAATCCGATCCCGCCCTCAAAGACATCCCGATCGTTTACCTGACGGCGGCGGTCACCCGGAAAGAGGCGGATCACAAACGGCTGTTCAGCGGCGGCCGGCGGGTGGTTGCCAAGCCGATCACGCTGCCAGAGTTAATTGACTGTATCGAGGAGGCTCTCAAGGAGCGCGGCTCCGGTTGACAGAAGGGGGCGCGACGTTGGCGGTGGGGGGGATGAGCGAGGTACACATGGCACGCTTGTGGGTCGGCCTGATTCTCGCAGGAGCCGTGGGCGGCTGCGCCGTCGGCCCGAATTACCACACGCCCGAGGCGCGGGTGCCTGCCAACTGGAGCGGGCCAACCCCCACGGTGGCGACGACGCAACCGGGCGCACCTACGACGCAGCCGGGTGCGCCGCCGACGCAGCCGACGAACCTCGCGACATGGTGGGAAGCGCTGAACGACCCGGCGCTGGACGATCTCGTCGCGCAGGCGGTGCAGGCCAATTTCGACTTGCAGGTGGCGGCGGCACGCGTCCGCGAGGCGCGCGCCCTGCGCGACGTGGCGGCGGCCGACTTCTGGCCGCAATTCAACTTCGGCGCCGGGTATACGTACTCGGGTTCGAGCGAGAACGTGGGGCCGTCGGCGTCGGGCGGCGGAGCGGGCCCACTGCGCAGTCTATTAACGCCGCCGACCGTCTCCCTCCGGCCCGGCTCGGGCAGTACCGGCGCAACGGCCACGATCACGCCGCAGCGAATCACGGTCGGCGGCAACCGGCGGCCGAGCGTCACGGTTCAGCCGGGCTCGTTCAGTATTCCCAGCGGCGCGTCCCCGCCGACGGTGTCGATCGGTCCTGGGGCGGGGGCGGCAGCACAGGTGTCGCGCCAGCAAAACCTGTTTCAGCTTGGCTTCGACGCGACCTGGGAACTCGACGTCTTCGGCGGTACGCGTCGCGCAGTCGAGGCAACGGAGGCCGACCTGGCTGCGGCGGAGAACGGTCATCGCGACGTGCTGGTGACGCTGATCTCTGAAGTGGCGCTGAACTACGTGCAACTCCGCGGCGCGCAACGGCGGCTGGCGATTGCCGAGGAGAACATCGCCGCCCAGAGCGACACGTTCGCTGTCACCCGGGATCGCCATCGGGCGGGCTTCACCAACGAGCTCGACGTGACGCAGGCCGCGGCGCAGCTCGCGACCACGCAGTCACAGGTACCGTTGTTGGAAACTGCGATCCGGCAGGCGATTTACCAGCTTAGCGTGTTGCTGGGCGAGCCGCCGGGCACCTTGGTCGATCAGTTGGACCGGGCGGCGCCGCTGCCGGCCAACCCGCCGGCGGTGCCGCTGGGAATGCCGTCGGATCTGCTCCGCCGGCGGCCGGACGTTCGCGCCGCCGAGCGCCAACTGGCCGCTGCCACGGCGCGCGTTGGCGTGGCGACCGCCGACCTGTTTCCCAAGTTCAACCTGTCGGGGTCGTTCGGCCCGCAGGTGTCTGACTTCCGCCACATCCTGGACGCGCGCAGCCTGGCCTGGTCGATCGGGCCGGGCGTGAACTGGTCGATTTTCGACGGCGGCCGCATCCGTGCCAACATCCAGGTGCAGGATGCGCGGCAGGAGGAAGCGCTGGCGACGTACGAGCAGACCGTGCTTACGGCCCTGCAAGACGTCGAGAACGCGCTCGTGGCGTACACGAGCGAGTTGAAACGCCATGGCGCGCTCTCTGAAGCGGTCGCCTCCAACCAGAAGTCCGTGGAGTTGAGCAACGACCTGTATGTCCGCGGCCTGGGGGCGTTCCTGAACGTGCTCGACTCGGAGCGCAACCTGTACGCCTCGCAGGATCAGCTTGTGCAGAGCGAGACCACGGCGATCACCAATCTGATTTCGCTCTACAAGGCGCTCGGCGGCGGGTGGGATGCGCCGGACGAAATGCCGGCCGACAGCGGTGGGTACTGACCGCACGCAGCGCGGGATTCTGCGGCCCGATCGCCGCCGACGCTCCGGTCCGCATCGCCTCTCTCATGGACACGCACGGAGACAGACTACGCCTCCGCGAGACCTGGCGTTGGCGATCACGACCGGGGTTACGCTGCCGCGGTGGCAGCAGCGCAGGTGTGCGCGGACGGCAGCAAGTCGTTATCCGCAGCCAAATTGAGCCGCCGCGCGTTTCTTCATCTCCTCAGGCGCGACGTCCTCGATGTGGGTGGCAAACCCCCACCAGTGCCCAAAAGGGTCCTCAAACGCCACGGAGCGATCGCCGTAGAACTGGTTGGCGACCGGCCGCAGCACCTTGGCGCCGACTTCCGTCGCCCGGTGGGCCAGAGCGTCCACGTCCGGGACGTAGATATAGATCGACACCGGCGTGCCGCCCAGGGCTTGCGGGCTGCGCGCGCCCATGTTGGGGACTTCGTCCGACAGCATGATGATCGCCTCGCCGATCTTGATCTCGGCGTGACCGATCACGCCGCCGGGACCTTCCATCCGCATGATCTCGATCGCGCCGAACGCCCGCTTGTAGAACTCGAGCGCCCGGGCCGCACCTTTGATGATCAGATAGGGCGTCGCGCCGTGGAAGCCGTCCGGGATGGGTTTCACTCTGCCCGCCATTGCTATCCTCCTTACGTGTTGGCCAACGAACACCGCGTGGTTGTCGGATCATTATAGGCGGCGTCCGACGCCGAACCAACGCGGTTCGCGCGGAAGGGCACCTTGGCGCCGCAGGCCCGGCGCGGTCGCGTTCGTCCATACGCGGTCCTTACGCGCCCGGGCGCATTTCTGATGGCAACTCTACACCCGGCGGCGTAGGGTTCTTATACGGAGCGTTGTCATGGACGCGGTTTACTTGTTGATCGGCCTTGCGTTTTTCGCCTTCGCCGGCGTAGTCGTGAGCCGAGGCTTCCAGGCGTCAAGACGATGAGCGTGATTTACGTCATCTGTGGTGTGGTCGCGCTGCTTCTGCTGATCTACTTGTTCGTGGCGCTGTTGCAGCCGGAGCGGTTCTGATGTCCTCCGCCGCGTTGCTTCAGGTCGGCTTGTACTGCGTAGTCCTGCTGCTGCTGGTGAAGCCGCTGGGCAGCTACATGGCCCGCGTGTATGAGGGGCGGACGGGCGGCGTGCTTCGGCCATTGCAAGCGGTCGAGCGCGCGCTCTACCGGCTGTGCCGGGTCAATTCCGCGCAGGAAATGGGTTGGAAGCACTACGCGCTGGCCATGCTCTGCTTCAATGGGCTGGGCTTCGTCGTGGTATACGTGCTCCAGCGCGTGCAAGGATGGCTGCCGCTCAATCCCGCCGGCCTGGGGCCGGTCTCGCCCGACTTGGCCTTCAATACCGCCGTCAGCTTCGTGACCAACACGAACTGGCAGAGCTACGGCGGCGAATCGACGCTGAGCTATCTCACGCAAATGCTCGGGCTGACGGTCCAGAACTTCGTGTCGGCGGCATCTGGAATGGCCATTCTCGTGGCGTTAGTGCGCGGCCTGATCCGAAAACAGGCGGCGACCATCGGCAACTTCTGGGTCGATCTGACGCGCTCGACGGTGTACATCCTGTTGCCGTTGTCGGTGGTGTTCGCGCTCGTGCTGGTTTCCCAAGGCGTCGTGCAGACGTTCGGAAACTACGTCACGGTGCCGTTGCTCCAGGCGACGACCGACCCGAACGGCGCGGCCGTCACCGAGCAGACGATCGCGGTCGGGCCGGCCGCGTCGCAGATCGCGATCAAGCAGCTCGGCACCAACGGCGGCGGTTTCTTCAACGTCAACTCGGCGCACCCGTTCGAGAACCCGACGCCGCTCTCGGACTTCCTGGAGATGCTCGCGATTCTGCTGATCCCGGCGGCGTTGTGCTACACGTTCGGCAAGATGGTCAAGGACACGCGTCAAGGTTGGACGCTGCTGGCGGCGATGGGGGTCGTGTTCGTCGGCGCGCTGGCCCTGTGCCTCCGCTCGGAATACCAGCCGCAGCCGAAGCTCGCGGAGCTGGGCGTCGCGACGGTGGCCCCCACGACCGGCTCGGCCGGCGCCTCGCCCTCCCAAACCTGGCCGGTCGGCAATTACGAGGGCAAGGAAGTCCGGTTCGGTGTCGCGAACTCCGCACTGTGGGCGACGGCCACCACCGTCGCCTCCAACGGCTCGGTCAACTCGATGCACGACTCCTACACGCCGCTGGGCGGGCTGGTGCCGATGGTCATGATGCAGCTCGGCGAAGTGATCTTCGGCGGCGTCGGTTCGGGCCTGTACGGGATGCTAATCTTCGTCATCGTCACGGTGTTCATCGCCGGCCTGATGGTCGGCCGTACGCCGGAGTACCTGGGCAAGAAGATCGAGTCCTTCGAGATGAAGATGGCGTCGATCGGCGTGCTCGTGCCCTGCCTGTGCGTGCTGGTCGGGACGGCGGTCGCGGTGATGACGCCGAGCATCGGCGGCTCGCTCGCCAACCCGCTGCCGCACGGATTTTCCGAGGTGCTATACGCGTTCTCATCGGCCTCGAACAACAACGGCAGCGCGTTCGCCGGCCTGAATGCGAACACGCCGACGCTGAACTTGCTGCTGGGCCTGGTCATGTTGCTGGGCCGGTTTTGGATCAAGATCCCCGTGATTGCCCTGGCGGGGTCTCTGGCCGCCAAGAAGCACGTCCCCGCCTCGAGCGGGACGTTGTCGACGCACACGCCGTTGTTCGTGGTGCTGCTCATCGGCGTCGTGCTGATCGTCGGCGCGCTGACGTTCATCCCGGCGCTCGCGCTGGGGCCGATCGCCGAGCACGTCGAGCTGGCCGCCTTGAGGTGATGGCATGTATGGCACCGGTGCGAGCGACGCATCATTCTTGCCGGAAGAAGGCCGGCCGAGACCATGAGTAGTGGCATGCACATCAAGGCCCGTCCGCTGTTCGACCCGCAGATCTTCCGACGGGCGTGCATCGACTCGCTGCGCAAGCTCCATCCGCGGCACCAGATCCGCAATCCGGTGATGTTCGTCGTGTTCGTCGGGGCGATCCTGACCCTGGGGCTCTTCGCCCACGCCCTCGGCGGTCAGGGCGAGGCGTCCCCGGGCTTCATCCTGGCGATCTCGCTGTGGCTGTGGTTTACGGTGTTGTTCGCCAACTTTGCCGAGGCCATGGCCGAGGGGCGCGGCAAAGCCCAGGCGGAGACCCTGAAGCGCAGCCGGCGCACGGCCTTCGCCAAGGTGCTGGCCGATCAAGACTACATTCCCGGACGGGGCAAGCCGTCCGCATCGCTCCAGGACGGCCGGATCAGACCCTACAACAGCGACGACCTGCGCAAGGGCATGCTCGTGTTGGTGGAAACCGGCGACTTCATCCCGCTGGACGGTGAAGTCGTCGAGGGCGTCGCGTCAATCGATGAATCCGCGGTGACCGGCGAAAGCGCCCCGGTCATCCGCGAAAGCGGCGGCGACCGCAGCGCCGTGACCGGCGGCACGCGCGTCCTTTCCGACTGGCTCATCATTCGCATCACGTCGAACCCCGGCGAGAGCTTCATCGACCGCATGATCGCGCTGGTCGAAGGTGCCGCCCGTCAGAAGACGCCCAACGAGATCGCGCTCAACATCCTCCTGGCGGCGATGACCATCATCTTCCTGCTGGCGGTCGCGACCCTCCTGCCGTTCTCGCTGTTCACGGTGCATACGCTTGGTCGCGGCGACGTGATCACGATTACCGTGCTGGTCGCGCTGCTCGTCTGCCTGATCCCCACGACCATCGGCGGCCTGCTGTCCGCGATCGGCATCGCCGGCATGGACCGCATGATCCAGGCGAACGTCATCGCCATGTCGGGCCGGGCCGTCGAGGCTGCCGGCGACGTCGACACGCTGCTGCTCGACAAGACCGGCACGATCACGCTGGGCAACCGCGAGGCGGTGGAGTTCATTCCAGCGGACGGGGTCCGGATCGAGGAGCTGGCCGACGCCGCGCAGCTCAGCTCCCTGGCCGACGAGACCCCCGAGGGCCGCAGCATCGTCGTGCTCGCTAAGAACAAGTACGGCCTGCGCGGCCGCGATCTGCACAGCCTGGGCCCGGCCGGCACGGGCAGCTCGCCCGTGTTTGTCCCGTTCAGCGCGCAGACGCGTATGAGCGGCGTCGATCTCGACGGCGTGCAGATCCGCAAGGGCGCCGCCGACGCGGTTCAGCGTTTCGTCGAGAGCCGGGGCGGCGCGTTTCCCGCGGCTGTGCGCACCAACGTTGAAGCGATCGCCACGCAGGGTGGCACGCCGCTGGTCGTCGCAACGGCGCGCGCCGGCAGTCCGGCGTACGTGCTGGGCGTGATCCGCCTCAAGGACATCGTGAAAGGTGGCATCCGGGAGCGTTTCGCCCAGCTTCGCCAGATGGGCATCAAGACGATCATGATCACCGGCGACAACCCGTTGACGGCCGCGTCGATTGCCGCGGAGGCGGGCGTGGACGATTTCCTGGCGGAAGCGACGCCGGAGGCCAAGCTCAAGCTCATCCGCGCGAATCAGGCCGGTGGGCGGCTGGTCGCGATGTGCGGCGACGGCACCAATGATGCCCCCGCGCTAGCGCAGGCCGACGTGGCGGTTGCCATGAACACCGGCACGCAGGCCGCCAAAGAGGCCGGCAACATGGTCGACCTCGATAGCAACCCGACTAAGCTCATCGAGGTCGTCGAGATCGGCAAGCAGCTCCTCATCACGCGTGGCTCGCTCACGACCTTCAGCATCGCCAACGATGTGTCCAAGTACTTCGCGATCATCCCGGCCGCGTTCGTCGGCACATACCCGGCCTTGGCGGGACTAAACATCATGCGGCTGGCGACCCCGCAGAGCGCGATCCTCTCGGCCGTGATCTTCAACGCCCTCATTATTGTCCTGCTCATCCCGCTGGCGCTGCGCGGCGTGCACTACAAGCCGGCCAAGGCATCGAAGCTGCTGGCCCGCAACCTGCTGATCTACGGCCTGGGCGGCCTGCTGGTTCCCTTCGCCGGAATCAAGCTGATTGACCTGCTGCTGGTGGCGCTGCGGCTGACGTGAAAGGGCGTGCCATGTCGACGCAACTTCGCACCGCCGGTTTGATGCTCCTGACGTTCACCGTGCTGACCGGCCTCGTCTATCCGCTCGCCATTACGGGCATCGCCCAGGTCGTTTTTCCGCACCAGGCCAATGGTAGTGTGATCGTGCGCGACGCCCAGCCGATCGGATCGGCGTTGATCGGTCAGCCATTCGACGATCCGAAGTACTTCTGGAGCCGGCCGTCCGCGACCACGCCGTTTCCATACAACGCCGGCTCGTCGAACGGCAGCAACTTGGCCGTCACGAATCCGGCCCAGCTCGACGCGATCGCGCAGCGCGTCCGACGGTTGCGCGCGTCCGATCCGGGCAATACGGCCTCGATCCCGGCGGACCTGGTCACCGCGTCCGCCAGCGGCCTCGATCCGCACATTAGCGTCGCGGCGGCACGCTGGCAGATTTCGCGCGTGGCACGGGCGCGCGGCCTGGAAGCCGACGTTGTGGGCAAGCTCGTCACGGCGGCGACGGAGGGGCGGCAACTCGGCGCGCTCGGCGAAGCGCGGGTGAACGTCCTGACCTTGAATCTCGCCCTTGATGGGCTGCCACTGCGCGGGGAGCACCGTCTTCCGAGCAGCGGCACACCGTGACTCGCGGCGCGGGCCAGGCCCCGATCTGCCCGGCGCGAGCGACGCGCAGTACCATATCGGCATGAGCAATGTCCGCCCCGACCCCGACGCCCTGCTCGCCCGCCTGCAGGCCGAACAGCCTGATGCCCGCCGCGGGCGGCTGAAGCTCTTCTTCGGCATGTGCGCTGGCGTGGGCAAGACCTACGCCATGCTCACGGAAGCGCAGGAGAAGCGCCGCGCGGGTGTCGATGTCGTCGTCGGCTACGTCGAGACGCACGGGCGCGCGGAGACTGACGCGCTCCTCACCGGTCTGGAAGTCCTGTCGCCGAAGTGGGTGGAGTATCGCGGCACGCGGCTGCGGGAGTTCGACCTCGACGCCGCCCTGGCCCGCAAACCCGCCCTGATTCTCGTCGACGAGCTGGCCCACACGAACGCCGAGGGTCTGCGGCACGCCAAACGCTGGCAGGACGTGGTGGAGTTGCTGGACGGCGGGATTGACGTGTACACGACGGTCAATGTCCAGCACATCGAGTCGCTCAACGACGTCGTCGCGCAGATCGTCGGCGTCGTCGTCCGCGAGACCGTGCCCGACTCGATCCTCGAGCGGGCCGACGAGATCGAGCTCGTCGATCTGCCGCCCGACGACCTGCTCCAGCGGCTCAGCGAGGGCAAGGTCTACGTTCCCGATCAGGCGCGCCGCGCCGCCGACCGCTTCTTCCGCAAGGAAAACCTCGTCGCGCTGCGCGAACTGGCCCTGCGCCAGACGGCCGAGCGCGTCGGCGCGCAGGTGCAGGTCGAGCGGGCGGGCCGTGGCGATACGCGACCGTGGGCGACGTCGGAGCGCATTCTCGTCTGCGTTGGACCGAGCCCGCTTTCCGCCCGGGTTATCCGCACCGCGCGGCGCATGGCCGGGGCGGCACAGGCCGATTGGATTGCGGTGAGCGTGGAGCCGCCGACCCCGAGCGAGCGTGCCCGCGCGCAAATCCGCCGAAACCTGAAGCTCGCGGAGCGCCTGGGGGCCGAGACGACCATCCTGAGCGGCGAGCGCTTCGCGGACGAGCTCCTCGCGTTCGCCGTCCAGCGCAACATCACCAAAATCGTCATCGGGAAGCCCGACCGATCCCGCTGGAGCGAGCGTTTCCGCACGTCCCCGGTCGATGACCTGATCCGGCGCAGCGGCGAGATCGACGTGCACGTGGTCAAGGGCGAAGGTGAGGAATCGGCGCCCGCGCCGCGCCTGGCTCTGCCGCGCAAGATCGAATGGCGGGGGTATGCGGCGACGGTGGGGGTGCTGGCCGTGTGCACGGCGATTGCGTTTCCGCTGTTCGCCCGGTTCTCCGCGGAAAACCTGGCGATGATCTACCTCGCCGGCGTCGTGTTCGTGGCGACCCGGTACGGTGGCGGGCCGGCGGTGCTGGCCGCGATTCTCGCACCGTTGCTGTTCAATTTCTTCTTCACCGCCCCGTATTACACGCTGGCGATTGCAGACCCGCAGTACCTTGTCACGTTCGTCGTGCTGCTCGTGACGGCGTTGCTCATCAGCAGCTTGACGCAGCGCGTTCGCCGGCAGAGCGAGGCCGCTCGCGCCCGCTACCTGCGGACGGCCGCGCTATACTTCTTGAGTCGGCAACTCGCCGCCGCGGCGGACGCCGCCAGCCTGGCGCGCGGCGCCGTCCGGCAGGTCGCGGACGTGTTTCAGGGCGACGCCGTCGTGCTGCTGCCCGACAGCTCGCAGCACCTCGCGGGGATCGCGCGGCAGGGGGGGTTCAGTGCCGACGAACCCAACGAGCGGGCGGCCGCCCAGTGGGTCCACGACCATCAGAAGTGGGCGGGCTGGAGCACCGACACGTTGCCCGCAGCTCAAGCCATATACCTGCCATTGGTCGCCTCGGGCAAGTCGCTGGGCGTGCTGGGCCTGCGGCCGCGGCAGTCCGAGCGAACGCTGGAGCCGGACCAGCGGCACATGCTCGAGACCTTCGCCACACAGCTTGCGATCGCGCTCGAGCGAACCGCGTTTGCCGCCCAGGCTGAATCGGCCCGCCGCGAAGCTGAAACCGAGCAGGTCCGCAGTTCCCTGCTGAGCTGCGTCTCACACGATCTGCGCACGCCCCTGGCGACCATCGCGGGGGCGGCCAGCACCCTGTTGGACGACAGCGGCCAGCTTTCCGAAGCGACCCGGCGGGAGTTGCTCCAGTCCGTCGCCGATGAGGCCGGGCGGTTGAATCAGCTCGTGGGGAAGCTTCTGGACATGACGCGGCTGGAGTCGGTCGGGTTCCGTCTGCAACGCGAGTGGTACCCGCTGGACGAGCTGGTCGGCGCGGCGCTACATCGCCTCGACGCGGCGTTGCGACAGCATCGCGTCGAGACGGCCGTTCCCGAGGACCTGCCGCTCGTGAGCGTGGACGGCGCGCTGATTGAAGAGGTCCTCGCGAATTTTCTGGAAAACGCCGCGCGCTACACGCCGGCCGGGTCGCAAATCACGGTCCGCGCCGCTGCAGCCGGAGGGCGTGTCCTGGTCGAAGTGCTCGATACCGGCCCCGGTCTCGCACCCGGAAGCGAGAAGGACATCTTCCGGCGCTTCGTACGTCGCACGCCGGCCACGGACCGTTCAGGCTCCGGCTTGGGGCTCGCCATCTGCGAGGCAGTCGTCCGTTTGCACGGCGGTGAGATTGGAGCCGAGAATCGTCCGGAGGGCGGGGCGCGTTTCTGGTTCTCGTTGCCGGCCACGGAGCCGCCACCCGAGACGGGCCAGTCCGCGCTACCCGATGCGCCTGCGCAGAGCACACCGGCCGCGATTGACGGTCCGGAGACACGCCCATGAGCGGTACGCCGGCCACGGTTCTGGTGATTGAGGACGAATTGCCGATCCGGCGTTTCCTGCGGCCGGCGGTCGAGGCCGCGGGGTGGCGACTCATTGAGGCGGATGCTGGCGAGCGGGGGATTCTCGAAGCATCGCAAAGCCGGCCGGACGCCATCATCCTCGATCTCGGCCTGCCTGACATCGACGGCATCGACGTTATTCGCCGCGTTCGCGAGTGGTCGACGGTGCCGATTGTCATCCTCTCCGCGCGAGGCCAGGAGCAGGACAAGGTCGCCGCGCTGGATGCCGGGGCGGACGATTACATCCAGAAGCCGTTCGGCGTCGGCGAGCTGATGGCCCGCGTGCGGGTGGCGCTGCGCCATGCGGCGAACCGGGCGCAGCCGAGTACCGAGCCAACGATCGTGGCGGGCGACATCACCATCGATCTCGTCCGCCGCCGAGTCACGCGCCAAGGACAGGAAGTGCACCTCACGCCCATCGAGTACAAGCTGCTGATGGTGCTGGCCGGTCATGCCGGGCTGGTGCTGACGCATCGGCAATTGCTCAAGGAGGTCTGGGGACCGGGCCATGCCGAGGAGTCGCACTATCTGCGGATCTTCGTGCGGCAGCTTCGCCACAAGCTCGAAGGGAACCCCGCGCAGCCGCGACACATTCTGACCGAGGTGGGTGTTGGGTACCGTTTTGTCGTCGAGCCCTGAGTTGGCTGTCGAAGCGCGATGTTCCTCACACGGCGTCACCCCCCGGCGCGGCCCAGAGCGAACGAGAGCAAGAGCAGCGCCAGCACCACCGCTGTCACCGCCGTGAAGACCCGCTCGCGGCGGACAGCGAACATCACGACCGACACGGCGACACGCATGACGGGCGTCGCGATCAGGAGGAACAGCCCGACCATGACGATCGCCTGCCCGCGCAGGTCGAGCACGCCGTCGTACACTTGCCGCAGCGTCCGCGGGAATGCCGCCCCCGGCCGCGTCAGGCGCTGCACCTTCGCCGGCGACCAGACGTAGCTGGGATGGTGGATGAAGCTGATTAGCGTACCGGCGGCGACGACGGTCAGGCTGGTTATTACGCCGACGCGCAGGAGCGTGCTGATCAACAGCTCGACGCGCCGCGCGGCGACCTCGCTGCGGTCGGGAGGCGTCGGCAGCGACTCGGAGTCGTTTCGGCTCATCGCAAGCCCTTCAGCAGCATCTCCAGCGACACGCCAAGCAGGACGAGGACGAACACGATTCGGATGACGAGGCTCTGCAAGCGCCCCAGCAATCGCGAGCCGAGCGTGGCCCCGATCAGCACGCCCATCGCGACCGGGGCGGCGACGAACGGATCGATGTCGCCGCGCGCGAAGTAGACGCCGGCACTCGCGGCCGCGGTCACGCCGATCATGAAGTTGCTGGTGGCGGTCGAGACCTTGATGGGCAGGCGCATGGCGAGGTCCATCGCGGGCACCTTGAGCACGCCGGACCCGATGCCGAGCAGGCCGCTGACGACGCCCGCGATGTACATCAGGACGAAGCCCAGGCGGACGCGCCCCACGCGGTAGGCGATCTCCCGACCTGCGGCCGCGTCGAAATACTGCCCGTGGAGCTGCAAGCGGTCAGCCCACGCGTCGGACGGCGCGGGAGCCGGGTGCGGCTCGCGTTGCTTGCGGAGCATCTCCACGCCGGAAACCGCCAGGACGATGCCGAAGATCAGGTAGAGCCACCGACCTCCGACGACCCCCGCCAGGTACGCGCCGCTCAACGCTCCGCTGGTCGTGGCCAGTTCGAGCAGCATCGCGACACGCAGGTTCGTCATGCGCTCGCGCACGTACGCAGCCGCGGCACCGCTGGAGGTGGCGATGACCGAGACGATGGAGGCGCCGATGGCGAAGCGGATGTCGATGCCCAAAAGCAGGGTGAGCGCCGGGACCACGATGATGCCGCCGCCGAGCCCCAGCAGCGAACCGAGCAGTCCCGCGCCCAGCGCGATGCCGAACTCGATGATGGTCAGCTCGAACGGCGTCATCAGCTCGCCACCCATGCCTTCTCGGCCGCACGGATGATAGCACACTGCGTTTCAAGTGGAGTGTGGCGGCTCGATGCCGGCGCTGGCGGAAATCGCCCGCCAGAGAATAGAGTAGGCCGAGTTGTGGTCCGAGGATCACCCGCGCAGGCACGAGAGGAGTCGCCCGTGGCAGCCACGCCGCACATCGAGCAGCATTTCACCGCCGCCGAGACGGTTCGTGACGTCGTGATCGGAATGTCGGACGGGCTGACGGTGCCGTTCGCCCTGGCGGCCGGCCTCGCGGGCGCCGTCAGCGCGACGGGGCTCGTCGTGGTGGCCGGGCTGGCGGAAGTCGCGGCCGGGTCGATCGCGATGGGGCTGGGCGGCTACCTGGCGGGCAAGACGGACGTGGAGCATTACGCGACCGAGTACGCGCGCGAGGTGGAGGAGACGTACACGCTGCCGGATCGCGAGCGGGAGGAGGTGGCGGACGTTTTTCGCGGCTACGGGCTGGGCGAGGAGCAGGTGGGGCAGGTCGTGGCTGCGGTGTCGGCCGATCGTGACCGCTGGGTCGATTTCATGATGCGGTTCGAGCTGGGCCTCCAGGCGCCCGACCCCCGGCGGGCCCGCCGCAGCGCATTGACCATCGCGGCGTCGTACATCGTGGGCGGACTGATCCCGCTCGCGCCGTACATGCTGCTGCACGCGATGGCGCCCGCGTTGCTCGCGTCCGTGTGTGTCACAGTGCTCGCGCTGCTGGTTTTTGGCTTGGTGAAAGCCCGCTTTACCGGCTTGCGGCCGCTGCGCGGCGCGGTCCAAACTGTCTTGGTCGGCGGTCTGGCCGCCGCGGCGGCGTTCGTGATCGCACGGCTGGTGGCGTGAAACACCCCTCGCGCGAGCGCCCGCCCCGCATCGTGCCCGCCGCCTGATCTGGCGAGTCGTTTGGGCATCGGGCGCGCCTAATCCAACCACTGCTTCTCCCGCAGCTTCTTCGGCAGGTACTCCTCCGTGATGAAGCTGAAGCGTTTGTTCGACAGGGCTTCCAGCTCCAGCTTCACGCCCAGCGCCTCCATGTGCTTGATCTCGCGCTGCCACTCTTTCCGCTGGAACCACGGGTACTCGCGGATTTCCCGCGCCCGGCGGCGGTCTTCGTCCGTCAGCGGCATCGGGACGTGCGGCGGGATGTTGAAACGATCCGCGTCGTAGCTGCTCATGCCGATGAAGCGGGCCGCAGGGATCGCCATGCGCTGGCTCTCGAAGGCGAGGTTGATCGAGCCCTGCTTGATGACGCTGTAGATGTAGTAGCCCCACGGGTCGTTATCGACCAGCACGTACACCGGCAGCTTCAGCTCGTTGTGCATCCGGTACACAAGCCGGCGGACGCCGCGCGGCGGCTGCCCACCGCCGTGGATGATCAGGCACTCGTGCTTCTCCCAGAAGCGGTCCTTGTTGAAGCGCGTCCAGACCGCGGCCTTCTCGATCAGCAGCACGAATTTGGCTTTGTGCCGCACGAATTGGATGACGTCCGGCTCGACGATGCTCGGCACGCCCCAGCCGCCGGAGCCGACGGCGGTCAGGTCGATGCGGTCGCCGTTGTCGGTAATGGTCATGGGGCCGACCATGTTGCCCTTGTTCTCGGCGTGGACGCCCAGCTCTTCGCGGAGGGCGTTCACGGTGACCTCGATGTCCTCGATGATCGGGTCGGACTCGTTCTGCTCGTAGAAGACCAGCTCCTTGGCCTTGCCGTCCGGCGACTTGATCGGCACCTTGAGGTTGTAGAACAGGTCACGGATGCTGGTCGAGTCGCTGGCGTCGATCAGCCGCTTGCACACCTCGGCCACGCGGACCGTCTGCATGAACTTCTTGGCTTGGCTGCCCTCGCCCTTGCGGCGGCCGAGCAGGCTGAAGAACGACCGGCGTTGCTTGCCGTCGAGCAGCTCGATGATGCCCTTCTTCTCGTTGAACTGGACGTTGGAGAGCGTGCGGGCGGGGATGTCGACGAAGGGGTCCTCGCGTTCGTGCACGACGCCGACGATCTGGCGGGCGAGCTTGACGATGCGTTCGCCGGCGGCGGCGCGGTCGCGCCCGGCGGGTTTGCGTCGAGGAGAAGCTGTTTTCGCCAAGGTCAACTCCTTTCGAACCAGCGCGTAGGGTGTGTCCTCGACGCACCGCTTGCCTTGCGCCGATGGCAGGGTGGGCATTACCCGCCCAGCTTCCTGCGAGATCATACGATGAGCGGTGGGCGATGCCCACCCTACCACCTGAGGAGCAGGATGCCGACATACGCACAGCAGGCCAGCAGGGCAACCCCGCTGATGATCGCTGCGGCGACGAGAACGTGCCGGCCCTGCTCGACCAGCGGACGGCGCAGCTCAGCGAGGCTGCCGCCGAACATCGCGATTTCGATCATCAGGCCTCCCATTGCTGCTATCGCGCAGATGATCAAGGCAAATGGCTGCGCGGGCGGAAAGACCCGGCTGATGACCACGCCGAACAGCGGACTGAGCAAACCAAAGACGCCGGCGATCGCGAACCCGAGATGAACCCAGCCGGGCTCGGTGTGCGTGGCGTATGTGCGCGCATCTTGCGGATCAAACCCCCGCCCGCACTCCGGGCAGCGGGGCTCGGGGAGGTGGTCAAGGATGTAGCCGCAGCCGAGGCAACGCTTGGGTTCCAACGACTCCAGGATGCGATTCTACACGGAGGCGGGCCGCCGATTAGTGCCCGCGCTGACCGTGGCGGTAATGCCGGGCGAGTTCGGAGGCGTAGGCGCGGCCCAAGCGGCCGGCATGGGTAGCCAGCCAGGCGCTGAAGGCCGTCGGGCAGGTCGGCGCGTGCTGCGAGTGCGTAGGGTGCGTCCTCGACGCACCGTTTGGCTGGGAGACCAGCAGGTTCGTCATCAATCCGGCCAGTTCGTCGCGCGTGAGGAGCACGTCGCCGACGAGCGGCCCCAGGAAACGCGCGATCAAGAGCGGCACGGCAGGGGGGGCGTGGATGATCCGGGCGCGGCTGCCGACGGCCTTCGCGAGGAGGCGCACCAGCTCGTCGAACGTGAAGGTCTCGGGGCCGACGGTGTCCAGCACGACGTTGTCGCCGCGGCGGCCGGCGTCGACGGCGAGACGCGCGAGGTCCTCGACGAAGACCGGTTGCAGCCGGTAGTCGCCGCGGCCCGGGATGACGAACACGGGCAGCTTCCGCAGCAGCCACGCGATGTTGTTGACGAGGATGTCCTCCGGGCCGAACACGACGGCGGGGCGCAGGATGGCGTGGGAGAGCCGCGTCCGGGCGATGAACTCCTCCAGGACGGCTTTGCCGCGGTAGTAGGGGAGCGGCGAGGCCAGCGACGGGTTCGTGACGCTGATGTGCACGAGGCGGCGGACGCCGGCGGCCTCGGCGGCACGGAGCAGGGTGATCGTGTTCGCGATGGCCCGGTCGAACCGCGCGCCGGCGTGCTCGAAGCGGACCCAGTAGGTGTTGTATAGCGTGTCGGCGCCGCGCAGGCTGGCGGTCAGCTCGTCGGGCCGGTCGAAGCGGTAGGGGAGAGCCGCGACGCGTTCGCCGAAGGGGTTGGGGCGGCACGGGTTTCGCGTCAGCGTCTTGGCCGAGCGCCCGGCGTCGAGCAGACAGCGCGCGATGTACCGGCCGATGTAGCCGAACGCGCCGGTGACGACATCGAAGCTCGAATCCGCCATGGCCGGTGCCTCCATCACAGGTTATTGTAGAATAGCATAGTTACGAAAGATTTTGAAAGTTATTGAATATGATCGCTTCGCGTCATGCGTGTTCACACGACGGACCGAAGCGCACGAGGGGTTTCGGGAGGCAGGCGCGGATTGGGTGTGACTGTCTTCTATGGGTGCGGAGAAAACTCGAAGCCACGTCCCGGGCACGCGATCGCACTCGCCAACAGGCCTTGAGCACGGCCTATAGGAGCACCTGGCCCACGAGTGACAGGGCGGCCAAGGCGAGCGCGGCCACACTTGCGACAGAGTCCAGGAGCGACGTTCCGCGGCCAGGTCGGAGCTGGCGACGTGCACGCACACGGAAGCTGCTGAACGCGAGCGCCGCCGCACCGAACGCCAGCGCGACTGCGATCCAGTCCGCTTCGCGAGCCGGATGGATGACGACGAGGCGCCCGACCGTCAGCTCGATAGAGAGCACGGCCGCGAGGAGCGCAAGCAGCGCGCGAAGCGGTCCTTTGACGGGGCCGACCCGGTAGGTACGTGCGGCGTTCGGATCGAACCCGCGCCCGCACTCCGGACACCGCGGCTCGGGGAGGTGGTCGAGGATGTAGCCGCATGTGAGGCAGCGCTTTGGTTCGGGTGAGGGCACGAGCAGATCTTACTGCCAGGCAAAGGCGGGTTAAGCGCCCAGTCCGTAGAGAAATGCAACCCCGAATCCGCAGGACGTGAGACAGAGGAAGATGCTCATCGCCAGAGCGAGCAGCCAAGCGGTGCGCCGCGGCTGCACCCAAGCCGGCCAGGCCAACTCGTATAGACTGCGAATCCCCACGTACAGCTCAACCGCCGCAGCAAGAAACGCGAACACGAGTACGAGGTACACGTCCTGGCAGAGCACGATCAAGCCAACGGCAGCGGGCGGCGACACTAGCGCGAGCAGGAGGTGCAGCCCCCCGGGCCGTCGATAACCCGACGCGTAGGTGCTTGCGTCGTTCCGATCAAACCCCCGCCCGCACTCCGGACACCGCGGCTCGGGGAGGTAGTCGAGGATGTAACCGCAGCCGAGGCAGCGCTTGGGTTCGGCGGACGCCATGACGGCATTGTAAGATGCGCGGACTCGGCGAGAAATCGAATGCGCGGGGTCGATGACGGCGGGGCGCCCGCCGAGTCCGTTGGGTGGATCGGACGTAATCAGGATGGCGCGGCACAGCGTGCCCGCAGGCGGAATGGACGACGAGCCTGCTGAGCAAGCCGTGCCGCGCCGACACAATCGCGCTATTCGCCTGTTTGCGTGGACCGCCGTAGCCGTGGCTTATGCCGATCGGCGCGGCTGCGGCCGCTATACGTACGCCACTTCACCGTGCAGTGTTGAGTCGAGCCCGGCTTCCTCGTCGCCCGGCGCGACATGCACCCGCGAAACCCAGTTGATGACCACCAGCATCAGGTACGTGAACACGAATGCGTACACTGAGCTGAACAGGATCGCCACGAGCTGCTTGACGAAGAAGCCGGTCGTGTCGCCGTAGAACAGCCCGTTGAAGCCGGACGCGTTAATGTACTTCTGCCCGAGCAGGCCCAGGCAGACGATGCCGAGCAGTCCGCCGACTCCGTGCACGCCCCACACGTCCAGCGCATCGTCCCAGTGCAGCTTGTTCTTCAGCGCCACGGCGAAGTAGCACACGCCGCCGGCCGCGATGCCGATCATCACGGCTCCGGTGATGTCGACGTAGCCGGCCGCCGGCGTGATCGTGGCCAGGCCCGCGACCGAGCCGGTCAGCAGTCCCACGAACTTCGGTTTCTTCTCCAGGAACCAGGCCAGGAACAGCCACGTGATCGCCGCGAACGACGCCGCCGTGTCCGTGTTCAGGAACGACTGCGCGGTCACCTGGTCCACGGCGAACTCGCTGCCGGCGTTGAAGCCGTACCAGCCGAACCACAGCAGGCCGGTGCCGAGCGCGACCAGCGGCACGCTGTGCAGCCCGGGGTCGGCGGTCCGGCGGCGGCCGACGAAAAAGACCGAGGCCAGAGCCGCGAAGCCGGCGATGTTATGCACCACGATGCCGCCGGCGAAGTCGCGCACGCCCCAGTGCGACAGCAGGCCGTTCGGCGTCCAGATCATGTGCACGAACGGGAAGTACACGAACAGCAGCCAGAGCGTGAGGAAGATCATGTACGGCGCGAACCGCACGCGGTTCGCGAACGCGCCCGTGATCAGCGCCGGCGTGATGATCGCGAACATCATCTGATAGGCGATGAACACGAGCAGCGGAATGCTCGGGTTGCTGGGCGTGGGCGACCACAAATCCAGGCCGCGGAGAAACGCGTTGTCCAGGTTGCCGATGATGCCGTGCACATCGCCGGAGAAGCAGAGCGAGTAGCCGCACACCCACCAGACGACGCTGGTCCAGCCCATCGAGACGAAGCTCTGCATCATGATGGCCAGCACGTTCTTGCGGCCGACCAGACCGCCGTAGAAGAACGCCAGGCCCGGGGTCATCAGCATGACCAGGCTGGTGGCCAGCAGCATGAAGCCGGTGTTCCCCGTGTCCCACTTGGGCATCTCCGCCAGAAGTCCCATGCACTGCGCGAGCATAAGTCACCTTTCCTCGGTATGAGGGGATCAGAACGCAACCTGCAACTGCATTCGGAACACCAGGGCATCGTCGTTGACGTTCGCTAGGCTCGAGTACGGGGCCGAGATCGGGGCCTCCGAGACCTTCGTCACGTCGGCCTGGACCTTGACCTTGTTGCCTTGGATGTAGTAATTCATCCCGCTGGCGTACTCCCACGTCCCCTCCTGCCGGCCGGACAGCGTCGAAATCCCGCCCACGCGGGCCACCGCCTCCAGCTTGTTCTCCAGCCCCGGGATCGGCAGGAAATACCCGGCTTGCACGTACGCGCCGTGCTGCGCTGTGGTCGAGCCGTCGCCGGTGAAGCGCCAGAGCTGCGTGTACACCGGGTCGTCGCTTTCGCGCACGTCGAGTAGCCGCATGATGTACTCGCCGGTGACCGAGAAGCCCTTGTACTTGAAGGCCGCGTCCACGCCGAACTGGTTGATCTGGAGCCCGTTCGAGTTGGTCAGGCCGAAGCCGCCCTTCTGGAACAGCGTGCGCCGCGGGAACGGGATTCGCGTCGTCTGGACGTCGCCGTTGTCCTCGTTGAACGCGTAGTGGAAGCCGAAGTCGAGGGCCGGCGACTCGTGCCGCGGCAGGTCCGCGTCGGCGGCGAAGTCGCCCGTCGGGTCGGGGCCCAGGGCGTGCCACACGGTTCGGAACACGATCGCGGGGTTGTTGTCCAGCTCGCGATCCTCGTCCGTGGTGATCGTCCGGCCCAGGGCGACGTTTTCGCCGTCGGCGACCGAGTTCAGCACGTCGAGGTAGTACTCCAGCCGCTTGTTGAAGGCTTGGCCCCATACCCGCACGCCCAGCCCGTAGCCGAACCCGAAGACCGCGTCGGCCAGGCCGCGATCGACGAACTGCATGTTGCCGTTATCCATGAACTGCATGCGCGTCGAGGCGGGGCGGAAGTAGCCGGCCTTGAATTGCAGCTCGTCCACGAAGCGGTAGTTGACCCAGGCCTCGCTCAACACGCTGTTGTACCCGTCGGGCGCGTCCTGCTCGAGCTCGAAGACGTACGTCAAGTCGGGGCTGTAGACGCTGCCGCTGATCCGGAACCGCGCCCGCTGCAGGTCGAAACCGGAGCGATCGCGGCTCGCGGCCCAGCGGCCGGGGGCGAGATACCGGTTGTCCCGGCGCGTGTGGTAGTACGTCCAACGAAACTGCAGCAAGCCGTTGAAGACCATCTTGAACTTGTCGTCGCTGCTCCGGATGAAGAAACCGCCGTCGTAGCCGGCCTGGACCGTCGAGGCCATCAGGCTCTCGCGAAACTCCTGCTCGCTGAGCACGGCGCGGATCTGCTTCTTCATTTCCTCGCCGCGAGCCGCATTGACGTCCGGCTCGGACACGGCCACGACCTGCTGCTCCAGCCGCTCAATCTGCTTCTGCTGCGCGGCCAGCGCGGCCTCCAGGCGTGCCGCGCGCTCTTCGTCGGTCGGTTCCGGCCGCGGCGCGCTGTCCTTGGCCGGCGCCGGCGCCGCGAGGAATGCGGCGATGCACGGAATGGCTATGTACGCTCCACCCCTGAAGCCGTGTTTGTTCACGCTTCGCTCACTTGCTCGGAGAACAAGTTGAGGGAGGCAATAAGCTCATTGGCGACGCGACCGCGCTCGCACCGTCACACCTCCCTGGCGGCGTCTAGTTTAGCACGGTGCGGTTGCGGAGATCAACTCGTTTGAAGGTGACCATATTCTGCGATTGGGGCGGCGCGCCGTTACGCCGAGGTTCACCGTACCGCCGATCATCGCACGGCGGGCTCCATCGTAGCTGAGCACGTTGCAGAACGCCCCGCGACCGGCGAGAATGCCGCCTCGTGCTGGCTGTGTGCCGCGCACAGGCACCGCGTTACCTCCGAAAGTGAGTCGACAGTCATGAACGATCCCCTCCGTGAGCTCATCGCCAATGCCCAGACCACCAGCCGCCGCAGCTTCATGAAAACCGCCCTGACGACGGGCTTTTCGCTGGCGGCGGCGTCGCAGTTCGGCTGCACGCAGTCAGCGGAGCGCCGCAAAGCCGGCGCGCAGCCCCCGCCGCCGCTGACCGAGACGGAGGGCGAGACCGAGGAGAAGGCGGAGGAAGTGGCTGCGCCGCAGTTTCCCGATGTGCGGCTCGCGTTCATCGGCACGGGCGGGATGGGCGGTACGCACATCGAGGAGCTGACCAAGCACGGCGTGAAGTGTCCGTGCTACTGCGACGTCGACACCGAGCGCTACAAGAAGGCGGCCGAGGCGTTCCCGGATGCGAAGGCGTATCAGGACTATCGCGAGATGCTCGACAAGGAGCACAAGAACTTCGACGCGGTCATGATCGGCGTGCCGGACCATCATCACTTCCCCGCCACGATGATCGCGATGCAGCTTGGCAAGCACGTCTACACCCAGAAGCCGCTGACGCACACGGTGTGGGAGGCGCGGCAGCTCGCGGCCGCGGCCAAGCGGTACAAGGTTGCCACGCAGATGGGCAACCAGGGGCACGCGAACGAGGGCTGGCGGCTGATTTACGAGTGGATCCACAGCGGCGCGCTCGGTCAGGTCAAGGAAGTGCACTCGTGGACGGATCGCCCGGTGAAATACTGGGCCCAAGGCATGGAGCGGCCGGAGGGCGAGGACGAAGTTCCGGCCAACCTGAACTGGGACGTCTGGCTCGGCCCGGCCCCCGAGCGGCCGTTTAAGGACAAGGTCTACCATCCGTTCGTCTGGCGCGGCTGGTGGGACTTCGGGGCCGGCGCGCTGGGCGACATGGCGTGCCACACCATGGACGGCATGTTCTGGGCGATGGAGCCCACCTATCCGACAGCGGTCGAGCCGGTCGCGATGACGCCGATGAACGGCGAGAGCTTTCCGAACGCTGCGATGGTCAAGTGGGAGTTCCCCGCGCATCAGGGCCGGCCGGCGTGGACCGGATACTGGTATGACGGCGGCCTGCTGCCCACGCTGCCGCCGGAGCTCGAGCTTGGCCGCACTATCGCCCCCTTGGGGAACCTCTTCATCGGCACCAAGGCGACGATCCTGGTGCAAGGGGCCTACGGCGACAGCGTGCGCATCGTCCCTGAGTCGAAGATGAAGGCGATCGGCAAGCCGAAGCCGCTGCTCGAGCGTTCGCCGGGGCATTACGTGGAGTGGTTGCTCGCGGTGTCGGGGCAGAAGCCGCTCGACTATCCGAAGTCGCGGTTCGCGTACGCGGCGCCGATGACCGAGTCGATCCTGCTCGGCAACATCGCCCTGCGCATGGGGCGACGGCTGGAGTGGGACGGCGCGAACATGCGTTTCAAGAACGTCCCCGACGCGGATCAGTACGTCACCAAGGAGTACCGCGCCGGCTGGAAGATCGTCTGACGGCTGGACAGCCTGCGCTACTCGCCGCGGTAGAGGCCGTGGTCAAGCACGTACTGCCGGACAGTCTCCGGCACGAGATGGCGAATGCTCCGGCCGGCGCGCACGCGAGCGCGGATGTCCCGCGCGGAGATGTCGATTCGCGGCCCGTCCAGGACGTGCCGATGGAGCTTCTCGATCTGTGCGGGGGAAAACCAGCGCCCGAGAAACGCCGCAGAGGGCGGCTCGAACCCCGGCCGGGCGGCCGTCACGATCGTGCACGCATCCACCAGCTCGGCGGCGTGGTACCACGTGCCAAGCTCCGCGAGGCTGTCCATCCCGATGAGCCAATGCAGCGCGGTCGCGTCGCCGCACGTCTGCCGGAAGTGCTGCACCGAGAGCAGCGTGTAGTTGGGGCCGGGCTGGCCGACCTCCCAGTCGCTGACTTCGAACTGCGGATCATCGCCGACCGCGAGCCGGCACATGGCGAGACGGTCTGCCGCGGGCGACAGGTTGAGTGACTGCTTGTGGGGCGGACTCGCGCTCGGGATCAGGACGACGCGCTCGACACCGAGGTGTTCGGCGGCGCGTCGGCCGATAATCAGGTGGCCGTGGTGAATCGGATCGAACGACCCGCCGAAGAGTAGCACGCTGCGCACCGCGATCACCCCTGGCACCGGGCCCTACGATGCGACTTTCTTCCACGGCTCGACCACGGCTTCCAGGGCCAGCACGGCACCCGGCAGCGCCGGCAGGCGTGGGTGAACCCGCAGCGCCTGCCGATAGCGGTGCAGCGCTGCGCCCAGTTGCCCTTCCTCGACGTTGGCGTGGCCTAGGGCGGCGGCCGCGGCAAAGTGGTACGGGTTGAGCCGCAGGGCTTCGCGGTATGCGCTGGCCGCCTCGTCGAACCGTTCCAGGGAAGCCAGGGCGAGCCCGCGCTGGAAATGGGCTTCGGCGAACGACGGTTCCTGCCCGACCAACTCGGTCAACCGGGTCGCCGCACGCATGTACTGCCCGCGTTTGATGTCGCCAATCGCTTCGGCCAGATGCCGGTTAGCCCGGGCGGTCCCGGCCTGCATCCAGATGTTCCACAAGCTGTATTCGGCCAGCGCGGCGAGGCCCGCGTCGGCGTGCTGAAGGTACAGTGCGAGCACCGGGGACTCACGCATGGTGCCGACGGCGCCCAAGTAGAGTAACGCGGCCCGCGCGGCCTCGACCGCCGGACTGGACAGCAGCGGAAGCACTATCTCCGGCGGCGGCTGGTCTCGCAGGAGGCGTTCCAGAAGCGCGCGGTCGACGGCGACGCGCGGAACACCGGCGTGGAGAACCTGGTCAACCGAGAGGCTGTCTATCACGTGAGCGCGGCTCCAGCCAAGCACAACGCCAAAGTCGGTTGTTCTCAACACCCCCCCGCGCGCACGCCCAGCACTCCTGCGCGCATCCGACCACGGGTGTCTGGCGCGGCGGCCTGGACAGCCGCCATTCTAACTAATGGTAGGCCCGCAACTGTCGCCGGTCAAATCCAGAAGGGGCCGATGACCAGGTTGGGTCCACGGAAAACCGCTTGCCGCGGCCGCAGACGGGACGTGTGCAGAAAGAAAACGCGCGGACTGGAACTTCCGCCCGGGGCCGAATCGTCGCGTGCGCGCGCCCGACAATCAGGCCAGAACGGTGTGGTCGAGCAGCGTGCGTAGCTTCTCGAGCGCCTTATTCTGGATCTGGCGCACCCGTTCCTTCGTGACGCCGATCAGCTCGCCGACCTGCTCGAGGGTCTTGCCCTTGCCATCGCCGTTGTGTTGCGGCTCGTCGAGCGCAAAGCGTGCGCGAATGACCTGCCGCTCAACCACGCTGAGGTGTCCGATGTTGTCGTCCAATAGCGAACGCAGCTCGTCCACGCAGTCATCCTGCACGGACATGCGGCGCCGCTCCACGTAGTTGCTCTTCTCCAGGGACGGATCGAATTCGGTCGGGAAATGCCCGCGGTAGCGGGCTGTCCGCGTCGCGACGCGCGAGAAGCTCTTCAGGATGGCCCGGCACGCGTAGGTGCTGAAGCGGTAGCCCCGTGCGCAGTCGAACTTGTTCGCCGCGCGCAGCAGGGCCAGGTTCCCCTCGCTGATCATGTCCGAAGGGTCCACGTTGTTGATCCGCGTGCGCTTGGCCATCGCGAGCACGAGCGGCATGTTCTCGCGGACGATCTGCCCACGCGTCTCCTGCACCGCGCGCTGCCAGCGCAGCAACTCCTCCACGACCGGCCCCGCCAGACGCCGGCCCGAGCAGCGGGCTAGAATCTCGGCCACCCGCCGACGCGCGTAGTTCAGCCGCAGAAACAGCCGTTGCTCGCGATCTGGCGGCGTGGCGGCAACCTCGTCCTCCGCCCCCAGGCGGTGGAGGCCGCTGTCATCGCCGCTCAGCGGCCACGGGCCGGCCGGCATTCCCGCGGGCTGCACCGGCTGCATCAGCACACGCTCAGCGTCCGCCGAATCAAGCCAGGCGTTCGGAATATACTCCGCGGGGTCGGCTAGAGTGCGTCTCAGCAGCCTCAGGTCCGCGGGTGTCAGCCCCTGCAAGACCTCCGGCCCCGGCATCTTGGCCTGTCCCTCGACTCTCACCCGATTGCACGTCGCGATTTGTGGCTCACCCGGAAGCATCGTCTTTCCCAACTCCTGTGCCTGAACCTGCACATCCACCGGCGGCACTCAAGAAACGTGCCGCACGTCGGACGCCGAACGGTGCGCACTATCTGCGCAGCCATTACGGTTCTAATAGACGAAACCGCCACTCCGGCAGGAGGGAGCCACATAGTCACGCCGGATGCGGCACTAAGGGGAGCCGAGTGAAGTATACCCAAACTTGGGGTACGCTGCAAGCGAAAACGCGCAAAGTTCTGCACACCGCGGCGCCGTGCAGCCGGCCGAACGCATAACGCTTTAGCTGGCACTCACTTACAGAAATACGAAGTTTGTGCGCGGCGGGCTCGTCTCGGCCGATAAGGTACGACCTGACCGCCGCCGGCGCCGCGTGTATCCGTCGTCGTCGCTGCGGGGGGCGCTCCGGATGTCCGTGTCAGGGAGTTGTCGGCGCGGGTGCGGACGTCGGCGTGGGCTGAGTCGTCGGCGCCGCGTGCGGCGCTGCCGTACCCTCCGCCGGTCCCACGATGTGTACGGCGATCGTGATCTTCTCGTACGCGGGGTCCTTCGAGTCGGTGCGCAGCTCGATGGCGGCCAGATCGGCGCCCGGGGCTGGCGTCGTCGCCGGCAAGCGGACCACGATTTCCTGCATGGGCTCGTCGGGTGCCGGTTGGGTCTGGGGCTTCTCGCCGCCGGGCTGTGCGGTCCGGGGCGTGGGCGGAACGTCGTGAATGGTGACGGTAATCGCCGGGTCGCTGGCGTGGGCCTCCACCACTCTCACCGGATGCCCCGGGGCGTACGACACGCGCAGTACTTTGTCGATTGGGCTCACCAGGTTCCGCGGCCAGACCAGCTTGTCGGGGAGTACGGTGATCGGAGCCTCGACGGTGGCGGCGATGAGTACGCGAATCTCGGGCATCACCTCCAGCCCGGTCTCGAGGAGCACGTCGCGCCGCACGACGCCCGCGGCCAGCGGTGGCCGCGTCCGCGCGGACAGCTCGTAGCGCCTGCCCGGCTCCAGCTCCTTCAGCTCCACCGAAAACCCGGGCGTCTCCAGCCCCTCTTTCAGCTGCAGCGACATCTTCCCGCTGTACCGGTTGATGATCTGGAGCGCGCGGCTTTCCTGCGAGTCCTGATACAGCCGCGCAAAGTTGAGGACGTCCACCGGCGTGACGTCGTACGTCGGCTTCACCTCGCCACGCACGACGAAGGACACCGTGGCGCGCTCCGGATCGTTCGTCGCGATGGTTAACGTCTGGTTCGCGGGACCGCGGCGGTGGGCCGCGTCGTAGCTGATCGTCATCGTGCCGGACTCGCCGGGGTCCAGCGGGCTCTTCGGCGGCGTCGGCACCGTGCAGCCGCACGAGCTGGTCACGGTGATCGTGAGCGGGGCCGTGCCGGCGTTGGTCACCTTGACTTCGTGCTTGACCGGCAGGCCTTGCCAGACTTCGCCGAAGTTCCACTCCTGTGCGCTCAACTCCAGGCGCGGCTTGGCGGGTTCGGTCTGCTGCGCCGCGGCGACCGCGCCAATCCCCGCCGCCAATACAGCCAGCCAGACGTTCGTACTGTGACGGATCATCAGCGTGCCTCGCTCAAGGACTTCCGGGCCGGGTTGATCGCCCGACCCGATCACTCTTGTACCCGCGCGGCGGCCAAGCGCCTAGCCGGTGCCGCTCCGCCTTCCCCGCCGCCCCCGGTGGGGGCCGCGCAAGAGTCGTAGCACTCTTGCCGGGTGTGACTATTCCTCGTGGGCGCGCAGAGGGGGCGCGAAGGGCGGCTAGAACCCGCTATTCCGGCGACAAGCGCGGTGCGGATGGCGGCCGCGCGAGGGCGCGGGCCGCTACGTGGTGGGCGCGGTGCGGGTCCGTAATCAGAATGTGTTTTGGTGTTCCCCGTCCACATGACGTACCGCGTTGTGCAGGCGACGACGACGTGTCACCAGGCAATGGCCAATCGTCGGCCAAGTGCGGCGGGCCGAACGAATCGCGTCGCGGACAGCGCGGGCAACATGGGGGTGGCAAAGGCCGCGGGAAGGCAGCCGGCAGGTCGCGCACAGATGCGACCTGCCCAAGGTGCGGCGGGTTGCCGGATTTGGCCGGCGTGAGCGACGCCGGCGCCGTTGTGGGGGCAACGGGTGTCATCAGGCGAGCGCGGCAAGTCACCCATCCGGGTCAATCGCGGCTTGCTAGGCCGAACGAGACCGCGT
>Ga0182017_10000079_pt1 | contig 70529 bp, 59 predicted proteins | sample 712E3DmetaG_FD_120492 | JGI IMG/M metagenome (GOLD analysis project Ga0182017, IMG submission 120492) | Permafrost microbial communities from Stordalen Mire, Sweden - 712E3D metaG | ecosystem: Environmental > Terrestrial > Soil > Wetlands > Permafrost | place: Sweden: Stordalen | collected... | reverse complement strand
GTTATGCCACGCGAGGTCACCGATATGATTCATGCGGCTATGAAAGGCGATTTCGTGCGAGCCGGGCAGATCCACGCGAAACTTTTCCCGCTGTTCAAAGATTTGTTCATCGAGACCAACCCGATCCCCGTCAAAGCCGCGCTGGCTATGATGGGACAAATCGAAGAGGTATATCGTCTGCCGCTGGTGCCGATGAGCGATACGAACCGCGCGCAGTTAAGAAAGACGCTCCAGAAACTCAGCTTGGTGAAGGCATGAGCAGTCCTGTTAAAATCATTATCTGCGGCGCAAAAGGCCGCATGGGACAGACGTTGGTTGCCTGTGTGCAGGCCGATCCCGAGTTTCAACTCGTCGGCGAGATTGATCTCGGCGATGACCTGAGCAAGGTTATCGGCAAATGCGACGTTGTCGTCGATTTTTCCGTGCGCGAGATGACGGCGGCAGTTGCCAAGCTCGCGGCCCAGCACAAGAAAGCCTTGGTGATAGGAACCACTGGCCACACCGCCCAGGAGCAACAGACGTTGCGCGGCATCATCAAGCCGATTCCCGTTGTTTGGTCGGCCAACTTCAGTACCGGCGTCAACGTGTTGTTTTGGGCTACGGCCAAGATTGCCGAGATCGTCGGCCCGAAATGGGAAGCCGAGATTGTTGAGACACACCACACGGCCAAGAAAGACGCACCGAGCGGCACGGCAAAATATCTCCAGGAAATCCTCAAACGCATTCGCGGCAAGGAAGCGCCGGCTCATGCACTGCGCATCGGCGACGTGGTCGGCGATCACACCGTGACCTTCGGCACATCCGGCGAACGCATCGAGCTTGCGCATCGCGCCAGCAGCCGCGAAACGTTCGCGCGCGGCGCGCTCCGCGCCGCCAAGTGGGCCGTGCTGCAAAAGCCCGGCCTTTACGACATGCAAGACGTGCTGGTGTTGAAGTGAGACCTAACGGTTTCTGAACCACAGAGGCACAGAGGACACAAAAACTTCTGAGCTCTCTGTGTCTCTGTGGTGAAAGAATGAAAGTCGGCCTTGGACTCGGATCGAATGTCGGTGACCGCCTACTGAATCTCCAGCAGGCGAAACGATACCTGCTGAGTCTATCCCAGGAAGGATGGCATCTGGCGTCGCCGCTGTACGAAACCGAGCCCATCGATTGCGCCCCGGATTCGCCGAATTTCTTGAACGCGGTTCTAGAGATCGAATTTGAAGGTGCGCCGAAGACATTGTTGAAAAAGATTCAAGCGTACGAGACTGCGCACGGGCGCGATCGTTCGACGGGCAGGAACGCGCCGCGTGCCGTTGACATCGACATCCTGTATTTTGGCGAGAAGGAAATGCTCGAAAAAGATCTCGTGATCCCCCACCCTCGCATGATGGAGCGACGTTTTGTGTTGCTGCCGCTCTCGACGATTCGGCCCGACATGATTGTGAAAGGCACCGGCAAGACCGTGAAAATATTACTCCGGGAATTGCCGATGCGAGAAGACGAGGTTAGATTTGCCCAGCAGGAGTGGTAAAGGCATGATAGATTCACCACTAAGCACACGAAGATGAATGGCGGAAAGGTCACAGCCGAGGCCTTGCGGACGATGAAGGCGCGCAGCGAGAAGATCGCGGCGCTCGCGGTGTATGATTTTTTCACGGCCAAACTCGTTGATGAAGTTGGCGTGCCGCTGATTCTGGTCGGGGACTCCCTCGGCATGGCGTTGCTGGGTTACGAGAATACGTTGACCGTCACGATGGATGAGATGCTTCATCACGTGCGCGCAGTCGCCCGGGCCAAACTGCGGGCGCTCATCGTGGCCGACATGCCGTATCGCACGTACACCACGGCTGAGGACGCGCTCCGCAACGCGCGACGGTTTGTGGAGGCCGGCGCGGAGGCGGTGAAGCTGGAAGGTGGCGAGCCTGTCCTCGATCAGGTGCGGGCGCTGGTTGGCGCGGAAATACCGGTGGTGGGTCACATCGGTCTATTGCCTCAATCCGTTAAAGAGACAGGCGGCTACAAAGTTCAGGGGCGAAAACCGGAATCGGCTGAGCATCTGATACGCGATGCCCGGCTTCTCGAAGAGGCTGGGGCTTTCGCGATCGTCATCGAATGCGTAGTCGCGCCGGCCGCGAAACGGATTTCAGAAGCGCTTAAGATTCCAACCATCGGCATCGGCGCGGGCGCAGGGTGCGATGGTCAGATTTTGGTAGGCCACGATATGCTGGGGTTGTTCACGCGGTTCACGCCGAAACACGTGAAACGGTACGCGAACCTTGCTGACGAGATGCGCAAAGCGTTTGCCACATACAAGGGCGAGGTCGAGTCAGGAGAATTTCCCGGCAAAGAGCAAAGTTTTTCGTGATGTGATTCCTTGTAGGAGAGGTTTTCAACCGCGACCAGCGACGGCTCAGAACTTGAATTTCAGTCCGGCGAACCGTTTCTCGATCTTGCCTACCACTCGTCGCTCGTCCGCCTCGGTCTTGGCCGCGAATGTTACCGAGAATCGCAGATACGGTCCGGCGTCATCCCACGGCACGGTAGAGATAAGTTTCTCGGTAATCAGCCATTGAGAAACATCTTCGGCGCTCTTGAATTCCGTTCTTTTCCCGTCAGCACTAACGATGGCGCGCGGCGCGCGGACGTAAAGATAGAACGAGCCGCGCGGTTTGTGGACGTTGAAATCGAGTTGTTTCAGCAGCGCCACCAACAGATCCATACGGCGCGAATATTTCGCGGCGATCTTTTGCGTGATCTCGTGATGTTCCAGCGTGGCGGCGCAGGCTTTCTGGATGGCGAGGAACTGGCCGCTATCGGTGTTATCCTTGCAATCGCCATAGGCTTTGACAAGCAGCGGATTGCCGCAGACAAACCCCAAACGCCAGCCAGTCATGTTGAACGCCTTGCTCATCGAATGTAGTTCGACGGCCACCTCTTTTGCCCCGGGCACAGACAGGATTGAAAGCGGATGGCCCTCGAACACCAGCGCCGCGTACGCGGCGTCGGAAACGATTATGAGACGGTGTTTGCGCGCAAATGCGACCGCCTTGGCGAAAAACTCCGGTGTCGCACTCGCGCCCGTCGGATTGTTCGGATAATTCAAGACCAACACTTTCGCGCGACGCAGTACGTCGTGCGGAACAGAATCGAGATCGGGCAGGAAACCGTTTTCTTCCGTGAGCTTCAGGTTGTGCACCTCGCCGCCGTACCATTTGGCGTGCGTGCCGAACACGGGATAACCGGGCACGGTCATCAATGTCACGTCACCGGGATTGATCAACGTCGTAGGCAGAATGGACAACGCCGCTTTGCTGCCCATGCTGTGAATGATTTCCGTGTCGGGATCGAGGCCGCTGACGCTGAAGACGCTCTTCATCCACGCCGCAGCGGCCCGCCGGAATTCCACGCCGCCGTTGTCGGCGTATCCCCGGTTCTCGGGTTTTGCGGCTTCCTCCTGCAACGCCCGCACACTGAGCGGGAACGCCATCTCGTCAGGCTCGCCCACCCCAAGATCGATCAATTCGATGTCGGGATGCGCGGCTATCGCCATGCGTTTGGCGCGTTTGATCTTCTCAAATTTATAAATCTCGGCGCTCTTGCCATAGTTCTTGCCGCCGATCCGGTCGGCAAAAAGCTGTTGGATATACGATTCGGTCATGGCGGAATTGAATAGACACGAAACGGTTTTGAATGTCAATCCAGCGGGACAATGCATTTTCGCCGTGACGACTGCGCCCATGATGGCTAATGATGTGCCTGTGGAAGTCATCCGCACTGTCCAGGAGATGAACGCCGCCACCGCTTCCATCAAGCGGTCGGGCCGGCCGCTCGCGCTTGTGCCGACGATGGGGGCGCTTCATGAAGGGCATGCCGCGTTGATGCGGCTGGCGCGCGGCTCGGATGCCTCAGTCGTGGTCAGCATTTACGTCAACCCGACGCAGTTTGGGCCAAAAGAAGATTTCACGAAATACTCGCGATCGCCGGAGGCCGATTGCCGGATTTGCGAACGCGAAGGCGTGGCGGTGGTGTTTGCGCCGACCGACAGTGAGATGTACCCCGGCGGCCAGCCCCGACTCCGAGGTCGGAGCAAGTCGGCGGTATCCATGGCGCATTGCGCACCATCAACATGGGTGGAGGAACTGCAGGTTGCAAAACGTTTGGAAGGCGAACGACGGCCCGGCCATTTCCGTGGCGTCTGCACCGTGGTGGCGAAGCTGTTCAACATCGTCGCGCCCGACCGCGCCTACTTCGGCCAAAAAGATTATCAGCAACTGAAAGTCATCCAGCGGATGGTGCGCGATTTGTGTTATCCGATAGCGATCGTGCCCATGCCAACCGTCCGCGAGACCGATGGTCTGGCGATGAGCAGCCGTAACCGGTATTTGTCACCATCCGAACGCGCGCAGGCAACAGTGCTCTGGAAAGCGCTCAACACCGCCCGCGACCTGCTCGCCAGTGGCGAACACGATCCCAAACGATTACAGACAGCAATGGCCAAGGTTATCGCGACTGCACCCAACGCGCGCCTCGATTACGCGGAGATTGCCGATCCTGAAACATTGGAGCCGCGGCGGGAAACCAAACCGGGAGACGTCGCTCTCATCGCGATATATATCGGCGCGACGCGATTGATTGATAATCTGATTCTGTAAGAACCGCTAACGAAAAGCAGATTGTTAGAGGGTCGGGCTCCAGCCCGACCGCATAAAGACAACAGAGACCCTTCGACAATCCTTCGTTTCACTCAGGACGGCGGCTCACTCAGGGTGACAACCTGCGGACTACAACAGGCGGACGTTGCACGCGCGGGGGAAGACTGATAGCCTAACCCCGAAAGCGGACATGGGCACGAACGCACAATACAACTTTGACTTCCTCGTGATCGGCAGCGGGATCGCGGGTCTGACCTTCGCGCTGAAGGCGGCGCGCTCAGGCAGCGTGGCGGTCATCACCAAGAAACATCGCGCTGAGAGCAACACGAACTACGCGCAGGGCGGCATCGCGGCTGTAATGGCGGCGGATGATTCATTGGAGTTGCACGTCCGCGACACGTTGGAGTGTGGCGCGGGGTTGTGCAAGGAAGACGTGGTCCGGACCATCGTGAGCGAAGGCCCGGCTTTGGTGCGTGAGTTGATCGAACTGGGCGTCAAGTTCACGGAACAGGAGAATGGTGGTGGGCAGTACGACCTCGGACGCGAAGGCGGACACAGCAAACGGCGGGTGTTGCACGCGGGAGATTTGACGGGACGCGAAATCGAGAACGCCTTGTTGACCGGCGCGGCGCGCGAGAAGAACATCACGTTGTTCGAAGACCGGCTGGCGATCGATCTCGTCACGACGCACAGAATTGGCGGCACCGGGGTGAACCGTTGTCTTGGCGCGTACGTTCTCGATGAGAAGAAGAATGTGGTGGAAGTGTTCGCCGCCAGGATAACGCTGCTGGCGACGGGCGGTGCTGGAAAAGTTTATCTTTACACCAGCAATCCGGACATTGCCAGCGGCGACGGCGTGGCGATGGCTTATCGCGCCGGTGCCAGTGTCGCCAACATGGAATTCATGCAGTTCCATCCGACGTGCCTGTATCATCCAAAGGCCAAGTCGTTTCTTATCAGCGAAGCCGTGCGCGGCGAGGGCGCGGTTCTGCGCGGTCCCGCCAGCGGCGGGAGCCAGCCGTTCATGAAACGTTACCATGCGATGGCCGATCTCGCGCCGCGTGATATCGTGGCGCGGGCAATTGACGCCGAGATGAAGAAGACCGGCGCGGACTGCGTGTGGCTGGACATCACGCACAAAGACCCGGAGTTCGTTAAGAAACGGTTTAAGAACATTTACGCCAAATGCCTTGAGTTCGGCTTTGACATGACAAAGGAGCCGCTGCCGGTTGTGCCCGCCGCGCATTATCAATGTGGTGGCGTGGTTACCAACGTGGACGGCGAGACCGACATCCTCAACTTGCTTGCCGCCGGTGAAGTGGCCTGCACGGGACTGCATGGCGCAAATCGGCTGGCGAGCAATTCGCTGTTGGAGGCGCTGGTCATCGCCCGCCGGGCAGCCCAAAAGGCAATTCAGCAATCCGATATTCGCAATCCGCAATCCGCAATTCTTCCCCCGTGGCAAAGCGGTAACGCGTCGAACCCAGACGAGTTGGTGGTTGTGACGCACAACTGGGATGAGATCCGCCGTCTGATGTGGGATTACGTCGGCATCGTGCGCACCGACAAACGGCTACTGCGAGCGCGTGCCCGAATCCAGAACCTGCAACGCGAGATCAACCAGTTCTATTGGGATTACAAGGTCACGCCAGATCTCATTGAATTGCGCAATCTGGCTTTGGTGGCCGAATTGATTATTGAGTCGGCGTTGCTCCGGAAGGAATCGCGGGGTCTGCATTACACACTCGACTATCCGAGTCTGTTGCCTCAAACGCGCGACACGGTGTTGCGACGGTCGTAGTGGGTCGTCACGCCCTTGTATGTTGATGGTCAGCGAGCCTTGCTATTCCCTTACCTCTTTTAGTATAATGCCTTCATGAAGATAAATCGAGCTTTGGCGTGTTTTGTAGCAGGTCTTACAATGCTTGCAGCGGCGGGAACCGCGTCAGCGCAATTGCTGTTCTACGACGATTTCAGCCAATTCCCGAACGGGACGGTGTTGACGGAGACCAACTACGTCCCCGGGCCATGGATGCCACCGGGAACGATGGCGGCGATTTTCACGAACACGCCGGGCTATGGAACTATGATCGCCACGAATATCCTCAGTAGTACCAGGCTGTTTTTCAACGCGCTGCCGAATCACGTCGACCCCCAAGGCAATGCTGATTACGGCGCCAACCTGTACCTTTGGTGCACGAATCTGAACGCGACCGTGACCAATCAGGTGGTTGACGCCAAGTGGCTGTCTTGGATTCTAAGCGGCACAGGTTCGTCCTCACATACCGGCGGACTGTCGGTAGCCGTCGCTACGACCAACTTGGAGAACTCATGCGATAGCGGGTCTTTCAGCAACTTGCATGCTAACGTGCTTGTGTTCTATGATGATAATGGAAGCGTTTACGCCTTTACCAACGACCCAAACAACGGCGTTGGGCCACTGCCGGTAGTGCAAATCGGCAGTTGGGGCGCTCACGCAAACACCATCATGACAAATCATCTTGTCCTGAATTACCCAGCCCGGAGGTTCTCGCTTTCGCTTAATGGCATAGTAATCACCAACAACATGACCATCCCCCAGTATTTCACGAATATCTTCAACGGATTGGATTTTGGCGCGGTCGAGACGCTCCCCACATCGCATGGCAACCAGTTCGCGTTGGACGATGTCCAGATTGTCGTCACGAATGCCGGCACGGATGTGCATTCGTTCATCGTGGCCGGCAAGGGGCAGTGGTTTAGTCAGACGAGCGCGAGCACACCAAGCCTGATGACGCCCGGCTGGGTCTTCCATTCCGAAGTACAGGCCGTGACAACCGACTCGGTGTGGTTCGCGAAGCTGCATTTCCCGGACGGGAATAAGACCAACCTGGTACAAGATTCTTACGACCCCAGTTTCTGGGCTTTTGATAACGCCTTCACATCGCAGTCCGCCTTGGACACGCATTACAGCAATGGTGTGTACCGATTGAGCACTCTGGGCGCGAACCAGGGGTTTAATGAGTCGTCCCTGAGTCTGGCCAGTGGCTCGTACCCGAACACACCGCAGATCGCGAACTTTGCCGCAGGCCAGCTGATTTACGCTACCACCAACTTCACTCTCCAATGGAACAGCTCTGGCGGCGGAACCGGCGACTGGGTCATGCTCGAAGTGGACGATGAGCTGGGCAACCTCGTGCTTTCCACGCCGGACATGGCTGAGACCAACGCGCTGCACGGAACGGTCACGTCGTTGGTGATTACTGGCGGCACGTTGCAGGCGTCGAGCACGTATACTGGGCAGCTGGTATTTGCCAGACCGGTTGCCGTGGACACGAACAGCATACCCGGCGCCGCCGGTGCGACAGTATACTTCAAGAAAACGGATTTTCCTCTGGCAACATTGGCACCAGGAGCCTTTGTGGATGTGTCCATTGGCAAGAGCGCGAATACCGGTACACTGACGGCAGGCGATACAGTCACGTTCACCGTGACCGCTCACAATAATGGCGCCACCAACGCTGCGGGAGTGACAGTGATTGATAATCTGCCCGCGGGATTACTGTTCGGAGGCGCGTCGTCCTCCGGCACGTGGTCGAATTCGGGGAACTCCGTGACGATGTACGCGGGCGACCTTGCTCCAGGCAACACCGCCACGCTGACGATCAGCGCAACGGCTCTGGCTACGGGTCTGGTCTGCAACGCGGCAACTTTGACAACCTCGGACTACAACACGAACTCCACCAAAACCGCAAATGCTTGCATAACCGTTAACTCGACGACAGCCGATGTGTACGTTCATAAGGCACAAGATCCAACGGCGGTTGTTGGCTCGGGTAGCAACCTGACCTATACCATCACAGTCGAAAACGCTGGTCCGGAGACGGCCACCAGTGTTCACCTGCAGGATGCCGTGCCCGCCATTGGCGGCAGCGTTTTGTCAAACAGCACGACACTGGGCACCATTACGAACTCCGGTAATCTCGTTACGGTTGATATTCCAGTATTGACCAATGGGCAGAGCGGGACAGTCAAAATCTGGGTCACCGCCCACACTCCTGCCCTGCAGGCCATCCAGTTAACCAACACAGTAACAGTGAGTTCACAGGCCTTGGATTCCAATCTCGCCAACAACACGGATAGCGTGATCGCAACCGTCAATGCTCCGCCATCGGCTGATCTTGCGGTGTCCAAGGTCAGCAGTGTCGCTACCGCGTCGCTGAACAACGCATTCACCTACACGTTGACCGTGACCAATAATGGGCCTAACGATGCCGTCGCAGCGCAATTGCGAGATCCGCTGCCGAGCGGAGTCACTTTCGGCTACGTCAACAGTACCGCTGGTACTTGCACCAATGTCGGCAGCGTGGTCACTTGCAGTCTTGGTACACTCGCCAGCGGAACGGTAGCTACTGTCAGCATTACAGTCACAGCGTCGGCACCGGGCAATGTTTGCAACACGGCGACCGTCACGAATTCACTGGCCGACCCGGTAACCGCGAACAATTCGGCCAACCTCTGTACGCCAGTTGTAATCCATGATATGGCGGTGACTGCGTTCAAGGCGCCGAAGAAGGTGGCGTTGAGCGCGAAGAAACCAACCGTGGTCGGCAAACTGTCCGTCACCATCCAGAACCGGGCGCTGCACTCCGAGGTGATTACCAACCTGACTGAGCTTAACAATCTCGTCACCGTGACCTTGATACCGATTGTTACGACTAGCTGTACGGCGCCGGTGGCTCAGCTTGTCACACCCAAGGCGTTCCCGATTACGCTGGCCTCCGGCAAGAACTTGAAGCTGGCATATACGGTGAACTTCATATGTGCGAACAATCCGTTGGCGACGACGAAGACCGCCAACAACGATGACTACGAGTACTTTGCCACTGTTAACCATGCCGTGCTTGATGGACAACCGGACTCGCATACCGCCGACGATGTCTGTCCGCATAATGCACTTGGCGTGGATCCGTACAACACCAAGATCAAGGACAAAGGTTGCGGGCTTAAGGTTAAAGGGGCGACGACCGGCACGTTTACCAATGTCGTGACCGACGTGATCGACACGCGGCGGTAGAAATCGGGGGATAATCCGCGGATGCGTTTGACATCCGTCCTTGTTACCGGAGCGTGAGCCGGATAAAATCCCGCCCGAGTGAATCTTCCAAACAGATTGACACTGGCCAGGATCGCACTGACCGTGGTTTTTGTGGTGGCCATCTTGCTGCCCGCCAGTAGCGCGATCTCGTCGGTTTTTCCCTGGGGAAAGAGCGCGGCCCTCGTCATTTTCATCATCGCAAGCTTGACCGACCTCTGGGATGGACGGATTGCACGCCGACGCAAACAAGAAACAGCTTTCGGGGCGTTACTGGATCCGGTAGCGGACAAAATCCTGACGACTGCTGCGTTCATTTGCTTTATCGAGCAGAAGGATTATTTGGGTGGACCATTGGTACAGGCGTGGATGGTCCTGCTGATTGTATCACGCGAGTTCCTGGTGACCGGCCTCCGATTGGTCGCTCGTGAGCAAGGTCTCATGCTGAAGGCGGACCAACATGGCAAGCAGAAGACAGCGTCACAGATGGTCGCGATTATATTGGTGCTTCTCGGGTTGGCAGCGCGCGAAGATTGGCATTCCTTTTGGTCTGATCCTGCACGATTCAACAAAGTTTTCTCCATTGCGGTCTTCTGGGTGATGCTCCTGACGGTGGTGTTGACGGTGTTGTCGGGCGCCGCCTACTTCTATAAAAATCGCAGGCTTTTCCTTCAACATGCGTGACCGCCTGATCCTGCTGCTCGCGACTGGCCTCGGCGTAGGCCGCTCACCTGTCGCGCCGGGAACAGCGGGCTCGATTCTCGGACTTGTGTACTGGTGGTTGTTGATGCAATTGCACAACGACTATTTGTATTGGCTGACATTTGTGGCGGTTGTGTTATTCGCCGTTTGGTGTAGTGGCGAAGCCGCAAAGATCATGCGCCACGACGACCCGCCTTCTGTGGTGATTGATGAGATATGCGCAGTACCGCTCGCGTTGGCAGGCTTGGGAACGGTTTGGTGGATGGTTATGGTTGCGTTCGTACTATTTCGCGTTTTCGACATTTGGAAACCGACACCGATCCGTCAGGTGCAACGATGGCCGGGTGGCGTGGGGATTGTGGTGGACGACTTACTGGCTGCGGTGTGCGCGTGCGCCACCACGCATGGTGCGGTATGGCTGGCTGGACTACTTCGTCGGTGGTGACGGGCGATCCTCGGGCAGCGCGGCCAGGAATCGCTCAAATCCGCACAACGCCCGTGTGTAAAGTTTGACCTCTTTCATGATTTCTGCTAGTGAAGTGCGATGTAACATCGCAGACTTACAAGAATCTTCAACCTATAGGAGAAAAGAACGTGAGGATTTTAGTCTCAGATCCGATTTCGAAAGCCGGCGTGGAATTGCTTCGCGCCACGTCTGGGTTTCAGGTCGATGAGAAGTTGAACCTGAAAGAAGATGAGTTGTGCCAGATTATTGGCGAGTACGACGCACTGGTTGTCCGCAGTCAGACCAAGGTCACCAAGCGCGTGCTCGATGCCGCCAAGAAATTACGGATCATCGGCCGCGCCGGCGTCGGCGTGGATAATGTGGATGTGGATGCCGCCACGCGCCGCGGCGTGATTGTGATGAACACCCCGGGAGGCAACACCGTTTCCACAGCTGAACACACCTTCTCGATGATGCTGGCCATGTCGCGCAACATTCCGCAGGCGCACGCCTCCATAAAAGGCGGCAAGTGGGACCGCAAATTATTTACCGGCGTCGAGTTGAACGGCAAGACTCTCGGTATCGTCGGCATGGGCCGTATCGGCAGTGAAGTGGCCAAGCGGGCCATCGCGTTCGGTATGAAGGTGCTCGCATACGACCCGTTCCTCAGCGCGACACGCGCGCGGTCGCTTCAGGTGGAAGTGGTCGAACTCAATGATTTGTTCAAGCGCAGCGACTTCATCACCGTGCACGTTCCGGCCACCGAACAGACGCGCAATATAATCAACAAGGACGCCATCGCAAAGATGAAGAAGGGCGTTCGCCTGATCAATTGCGCCCGAGGCGGCATTATCAACGAGACCGACCTCGCCGAAGCCATCAAAGCAGGTAAGGTCGCCGGCGCCGCGATAGACGTGTACGATGCAGAGCCGCCGACCGGCTCGCCATTGATGGAGTTGCCGCAGGTGGTGATGACTCCCCATCTTGGCGCTTCCACACATGAAGCACAGGAGATGGTCGGCACGGAGATCGCTGAGCAGATCCGCGAAGCGCTTTCTGGCGGCACCATCCGGAACGCCGTCAATATGCCGTCTGTCGACGCCAAAGTACTCGCGGCGCTGCAACCGTTCCTCACGTTCGGCGAGAAACTGGGACGATTTCTCGCGCAGATTGCGCCACGCCGGATCGAGCGATTGAATATCGAGTTTTGTGGCAAGGCAACCGAACTGGAGACCGGCCCAATCACGCGGGCCGTATTGAAAGGGTTCCTTGAGAGCGCCGAAGGCACCGAGGTGAACTATGTCAACGCGCCGTCCATCGCCGAGCAACTTGGCATTCAAGTCAGCGAAGTCAAAAGCACGGAACCGATTGATTACGCCGAACTGATCAACGTCCGCGCGATGGTGGATGGTCAGGCAGCGAGCCTTTCGGGAACGTTCTACGGCTCCGTCAATAACCCACGCATCGTTCGCATCAACGACATGCCCGTTGAGGCCGTGCCGCAGGGCGTGGTGTTCATCATGAGCAATAAGGACCGGCCCGGTGTCGTCGGCTGGATCGGCACCATTATGGGCAAGGCCGGCATCAATATCGCGAGTATGTCGCTCGGCCGCGATAAAGTCGGCGGTCAGGCGCTTACCGTCCTCAACCTCGACAGCGCGCCGTCTGACGATGCGATGGCCTCAATCCGGAAGGACAAGGACATTCTCGACGTGAAAGTCGTGAGGCTATAACAACCGGCTGTTCTGCAGATTTGGCAAAGGTCTCCAGACCTCGCTGATCAACAATGTGCGGCGGTGGGGGTTCTGTGCAGGACGAACTAAGGCAACAATGAAGCTTTCTCCTGACAAAAAGCTGGCGGGCATTCTTTGTCCCGTCTTCGCGATTCGCACCGAGTCTGATTTGGGCGTCGGCGACACCGAAGGCGTGCGGCAGATGATTGATTGGTGCAACGCGCACGAATTTGGCGTTCTCCAAGTCCTGCCGATTAACGAGACCGGCGGCGACAATAGCCCGTATAACGCGATCAGCTCGCAGGCGCTTGATCCCACAACGATTACGGTCTCGCCAAGATACATTTCCGATTTGTCAGCGGCGAAGTTCGACGCCATCGCCAAGCCCGAGTTGCTCACGGAGCTGCGCAACGGAGCTGTCAACTACCGGTGCGTGAAGGCGCTGAAGCTCGACCTGCTCTGGGCGGCATTCGAATCATTCCTCACCAACGAGCACAGCAAGAAAACATCGCGCTCGAAACGGTTCAGGCTGTTCGTCGAGCAAAATGCCGATTGGATTCGCGACTATGCGCTGTTTCGGGTGCTGATGGAAGAGCATGGCAACTCGCCGGCGTGGGAACACTGGCCCAAGGAACACCGCGATCCGAAAGCAGCACGGCAATGGTTGGAGTCGCTCCCAGCCGAGAGCCGCGAGAAACGGAACGAGAAACTTCTGTTCTTTTCTTATGTCCAGTGGATTGCGTTCGCGCAGTGGGTTGGACTCAAGGAATACGGCACTCAGAAGCGGGTCTATCTGATGGGTGACATCCCGTTTGGGGTCGGCCGCGCCAGCGCCGATGTCTGGGCCGACCGCGCGTTCTTTGATCTGGATTGGAACGGCGGCGCGCCGCCGGAACCATCGTTTGGTGGCGACGAGTTCACTCGGCGCTGGGGCCAAAACTGGGGTTTCCCATTGTACCGTTGGGGCGCGATGCGGGAACGGAACTTTGACTGGTGGCGGATGCGTCTCGGCAACGTCCGCAAGGTTCTCCACATTTTCCGAATCGATCATGCGCTCGGTTTCTATCGCATCTACGCTTTCCCGTGGCCGCCAGACCGGAACCGGGAGTTTGCGGATTTAACGGAGAAACAAGCGGCGAAGAAGACGGGCCGTTTGCTTCCACGTTTTTTCCCCGGCCCGGACAAGACAGAAAAACAGAAGAAAACCAACTGCGCGCAAGGCAATGAACTTCTTCGCATGGTGCAGGATGCCGCGGGCGACACGATGGTCGTAGCCGAAGACCTCGGTGTTGTGCCCGATTACGTGCGACCTCACCTGCTGAAACTTGGCATCCCCGGCTTCAAGATTCCACACTGGGAACGCAACCCCGACTATACCTACGCCGATCCCGCGACATATCCACGCCTGTCAGTTTGCACGCCGGCGACGCACGACCATGATCCGCTTGCCGCGATGTGGCGACGGATGTGGCGCGACCACGACGACGCCAAAACCAAACAAGATCACCACCAAGCCCACGTCACGTGGCTGGAACTTCAACGGTTCGTCTGGTGGCTGGGCTATGATGGACAGAACATCCCGCGCGAATTCACAGCCGAGATTCACGAACGTTACCTGCGCCGTGTGCTGGCGTCCAACTCATGGCTGGCGATCTTCATGATCACCGACATCTTTGCCCAGGAAACCCGGTTCAACGTTCCCGGCTCTATCGCTGACAGCAACTGGTCAGTCCGTCTCGATAAGACCGTTGCCGAATTGGACAAGGACCCCGACCTGCTTGCCAAGACGCAGATGGTCGAGAGACTGGTGAAGGAAACCAAGCGGGTCTGAGTGGTGTAGTGGCCGCTGTCCACAGCGGCTTCTTGCTGCGAGATGGTTAACGGCGCTCAGCGAGCGCCCCCCCCTATCATTAGAGGATGGAATTGTGTTGGTAGGGCGGGCTGGCTCAGCCCGCCGTCGGCATCCAGACATGAGGCCAATCTTCGGGCTTGCTCACCAGACCGGCGCGCACGGGATTCATGCGGATGTAATCTTCCTTCGCGCAGAAGTCTTCTTCCTTGCGCAGACGATGATCGAAGAAGTCACGTTGCCATCGTATGCTAACGGTTCGCGCTATGAATCTCTTCCACTCTGCAATGACCCCACCCATCGGTTTAGCCGATGGGAATGACACCAGTATGTGCAGATGATCCGGCATCAACAACAAGAAGTGGACCCACCAATCGCCACGCTGGTTTCGGAACGAAACAGAATCGAAAAGATGTTGAGCCACATCGGTGCAACATAATTGATTCTCTCCACGCGGATCGCAACAGATGGTGATGAAAAAGACAGCCTCATCTATGCGAACGGAGCCAGGAGGATCGTGGCCGAGTTTCTTGCGTTGCGGTACCGTCACACTTCGTCACTAACACATGCAGGATGGAGAGTCGACCAAGCATTGCGGCGCGCTCAGCGAGCGCGCCCTACCAACGACTAAAGATGGGGCGGAGGTGGCTTCAGCCCGCCGCTAGAGTGCTGCCAGAACTTCTTGAGCGTGACCTTCAGGTTTGACCCTGCGGAATATCTTTTTGATGATGCCGCTGGGATCGACAATAAATGTCGTGCGCTCCACGCTCGTGACCGTCCTGCCGCGGGAGGTTTTTGTCTTCCAAACCCCGTAGGCAAGGCAGATGGCCTTTTCTTCGTCGGGTATCAGCGCGTATGGCAACCCGTGTTCCGCGATGAATCTCTCGTGTGACTCCGGCGGATCGGGGCTGACGCCGAGCACGACCGCCAGTTTCTCGGTGATCTTGTCGTACAAGTCGCGGAAGTTACACGCCTCGGTGGTGCAACCCGGCGTAAAGTCTTCCGGATAGAAGTAAACAATCACGCTATTGCCGAGGTTGGCGCTCAATTCCAGAAATTCCGGTGCTTTGTCGCCTTCTTTGAGTTCGTTCATGTAGGTTCTCGGTTCAGAGTTAGCGGTTCACGGTTTTCGTGGAACACCCACGCGCGGGCACAATTGCATAATTTCGCAGTGCGCGCAATCGGGTTTACGAGCCGTGCAACGGCGACGGCCATGCCAGACCAACAGGTGCGCGAAATCAATCCAGTCCTTTTGCGGCACGATTTCCATAAGCGCACATTCGATCTTCTCCGGCGTGCTGACGCGCGTGAAACCCATGCGTCGGGAAAGTCGCGTGACGTGGGTGTCCACAACTACACCATCGGCAATACCGAAGGCCGTGCCGAGAACGACATTGGCGGTCTTGCGCCCGATGCCTTCGAGTTGCAGGAGTTCGGCCATCGTGCGCGGCACCTGCCCGCCATGTCGTTCGGCGATCGCCCGGCAACAATTGCGAATCGCGCGGGCTTTGTTGCGAAAAAAACCTGTGGAATGAATGAACGCCTCAAGTTCACCGGGCGGGCTGGCCGCAAAGTCGGCGGCGGTCCGATAGCGGGCGAAAATGGCCGGAGTGACCTGATTAACGCGTACGTCTGTGCACTGGGCGCTTAGTATGGTGGCAATCAGAAGTTGTAACGGGTTCTTGTGATGCAGCGCGCAACGGAAATCCGGGTAGGCGGCACGCAGCCGGCGAAGGATGATAGTGGCGCGGGCGCTCACTTTGGACTTGGCAGCATTCATTGCGGGCAGTATAGCATACCGAGTCGCGCAGGCCAGAGACTGCGTGGCGTGAGAGAAACCATATAGCCAAGGAGAACTATCATGGCCCATGTAGTTTGTGAACCGTGCGTTGGTTGCAAGTATACTGATTGCGTTGAAGTGTGTCCGGTAAACTGTTTCTACGAAACAGATGATCGCGTGGTGATCAATCCCGACGAATGCATTGATTGCACCGCGTGCGTGCCGGTGTGCCCGATCGAGGCGATTTTCGCGGAAGCCGATGTTCCAGAGAAATGGAAGAGCTGCATCGCCATGAATCGTGAGAAACTCGCAGGCGCCGCTCAGATCTCGGTCAAGAAAGAGGCATTGGGCAAAGACAAGCCGGAATGCAAACCCGGAGCGAAGTAGGTTGCGCGACATCTCCTTTTAGTTCCGCCGGCGCGTCCGCCGACTTATCCGCCGTCCTGTCCGTCGTAGCCTTGGCGAAGATGGAAGCTTCAGCGAAGGAGGAAGCCCCGCGTCTGCGGGACGAAGGTGGAACTACTTCGCCGTGCCGGACTTGTCCTTGGTGGCGGTGTATAACATCGGGCGCTCGTCCGCAAAGGCGTCGTCACCGATCACCACAACGACCGGCATCGTGACCCACGCGCCCCGCACAGTCTTGTTCTCCAAACCGTGAGCCGCCCACGGTGTCTGCCATGAACCTTTCGCCAACTTGACGCTCAACACCCATGAGACGAGTTTTTTGTTGTAGGCCAGCTTGCAGCTTCCAAAACTGTTCGCACCCTTGCCTTTCCACTTCGCATCCAACATGAACGTCACGTTCGTCGTGCCGCCGATGTCCACCGTCACGGCCTTGTTGGTAAGATTGTAGCCCGCACCGAGATCGAGTATCGCGCTCAGGCTGCAACTGTCAGCATTGGGTTTTGCGAAGTTCAGCTTCGCCTGTAATTTGGTGATCGTCGCCGACCTTGAGAAGTTCGCTATGTAAGTTGCGCCGCCGGTCGGCACGGTGATGGTGTGCGTTTGTGCGCCGCCATCGCTCCAGCCGGTGAATGTCCAACCACTGTTGGCACTGGCCGATATCTGCTGCGAAGAACCAACCGCATAGGTACCGCCGCCACTCACCGTGCCACCGTCGCTCGGATTTGCTTGTACGGTGATTATCGCCGTTTGCGTCGGATTCTGCGAGAAGTTGGCCGTGTAGGTTGTGTCACTGGCCGGCACGATGATTGTGTACAGATTGTCGGTGCTGCCATCGCTCCAGCCGGTGAACGTCCAACCGCTGTTGGCACTGGCCGATATCTGCTGCGAAGAACCAACCGCATAGGTGCCACCACCGCTAACAATGCCACCGTCGCTCGGATTTGCTTGTACGGTGATTATCGCCATTTGGTTTGGCGCTGCCTGCGTCACTGTGAACGTCTGCCCGCCGACTGTGATGTGCCCGGTGCGCGAACTGGTGCCGGTATTGGCATCGTAGGTGAAGGTCACTGTCCCGTTGCCGGTGCCACTGCTGCTAGTGTGCAGCCAACTCGTAGCATCTGAACTCGCCGTCCAACTGCAACCGCTTCCCGCTGTCACACCGACGCTTCCACTGCCATCACCCGAACCATAGGTGGAACTCGCCGGCGAGATTGAATAGTTGCAGCCGCCACTAATGCTCAGCGAAAAGATCTCGCCGTAGCCGATTCCGCCGACGGGATCCATGCCATAGAGTGTCGAGCCTGATAACACCAGTGAGCCGAGCGGACTTCCGCCGCCGGTGTGGCTGCAAAAATTATCGAAGCTGTGCAAAACAATGAAACCACTGCCATCGGCGTTCATTTGGAACACCGTACCGTCCCCGCCTGGGCTGCCGCAAGGTGTACCGGTGCCTCCGGTGGATGTCATTCCGTAGAAGGTTGAGCCAGATAAGGTCAGCGAACCTTGGGGCCAGTAACCATCGCTAACTTCGAAGGCATGCAAGACTTGGAAGCCGGACCCGTCAGTGTTCATCTTGAAAACAGTACCACCATCGTAACCGGTGCCTTGGTAGGTCATCCCGTAGAGGGTCGATCCAGACAGTATCGGGGAACCAAGAGGAGTACAGCCGTCAGGCCAACCGCTGCTGGGAAAGCTGTGCAGAAGCTGAAAGCCGGTGCCGTTCGTGTTAATTTTAAACACTGTGCCATGGCCGCTGCCACCGGGGCCAATGTTGCCACCTTGGGCCGTCATCCCGTAAAGCGTCGAGCCGGATAATGTGAGCGAGCCTTCCGGAGAACCTCCATCGCCAGCGCCTCCCGTGAATGAGCGGAGAAGCTGGAAGCCGGTGCCGGCGGCGTTGATTTGGAAAATAGTGCCGGCGTTGCTGCTACCGCCTGATTCTGTCATCCCATAGAGAATCGAGCCAGACAACGTTAGTGAGCCCTTGGGTGATGCTCCGTCACCAGCACCGCCGCTAAAGGAGTGCAGAAGTTGGTAGCCGGTACCGTCGGTATTCACTTTGAAAACTGTGCCACTTTCGCTGCTGCCGCCGGCGGAAGTCATGCCATAGAGTGTCGAGCCGGACAGCGCCAGATCGCCATAAGCATTCGCCCCATCACCCGGGCCGTCGGCAAAGTAGTGTAGGCGATGGAAACCAGTGGCGTCGGTGTTGATCTTGAAGACCGTGGTCTCGGTCATCCCATAGAGAATCGAGCCAGACAACGTTAGTGAGCCGTTGGGGGCAAACCCATCATCACCAGAGCTGGGGCCGGTGAAGGAGTGGAGGACAGTGAACGTCTGCCCGTGTACACAAGGCGCAATCGGCCCGAGGACGAACAAACTCGATACCAAAAGCAAAGTTTTAGTGATCTTCATAAGACGCCCTCGGATGTATCCTCTATATTCGGTTACTTGTTTCTTCCCGTATGAGTCGCAGAAAACAGCTCCTTGCCATATCCCCAAAGAAAATGGTCAAGTTCCCGGAACGAAAACCCGGTAAGACCGTAGTACTGTCGGAAGGAAATCACGATGACCTTGAACTTCGGGTATTGTCTGAGATCTGCCTCGGCAAATTTTGAGAACTTGTCTTTATCTCGGTAGGCAAGCAACAGTTGGTGGACATTAGTGTCAGATATCGGATAATTACCAGGCGAATGACTGGCACAGTACTTGGTGGCAAATGAGAAATTGCACCGAGTACTATCCGATATTGTCAAATGCGCTATTTTGTCCACTATCTCAGCAGAACCTTGAAGAAGAGGTTGGTCTATTTTCAGCGACAATATGTGCTGCGCCATCGCTAGGGGTTTGAAGAGGCGCGTCACTAATAGGTCATTGATCATGCAAACCTTGGCTAGCACCGCAAATAACTCAGTGTTCGCTGGTAAGTGCCGCATGAAATCTCCGATAGCTATTTCGACATTCTTGTCGCTCTCTGATTTATAGAACCTATCGGTGTACCGCCGGACAAGTTCAGCACTAGGTTGCATAGGACTGGGTTTAGACTTTTTCGGCGGCATCGTGGTTTCTCCCTATCTCAGGGTTTATTGATTCGCCAGTCGTGTGGGTTTGTTGTCATGGCTTTCTTCATCTCCCCGTCGCGTGCTGGAAGCAGATTACGCCCCAATAGGCCGTTCACGTCAAGACATTGTTACGGCTTAATGGGGCGTGGCCGCTACCAAGGAAATTCAGGCGCAACTCAAACGGTTTGGGGCGAATGTCCGCCGCGAGCGCACCGCCAAAGGTATGACGCAAGAGCGGTTGGCGGAACTCGCCGACTTGAATCTTCGCACTGTGCAGAAGATCGAAGCCGGCCAACTCAACATCCTCCTCACAACCCTCATCCGCATCCAACGCGGCCTCGGCTGCCCGTGGGACAAACTGCTCAGTCGATAATCCGCGTTTATCAGCCACGTGGAACGTGGCGAACGTTCATTCGCGATGAACGGCTTTCCTGCTTCTCCTTGCATTGCGCGACACGGGAAGTCGTTGCCGACATAGCAATTGCCAAGTATATTAAAGCGGCCTAGCGACATTGTAATCGCGGGGCTGAAACGGTGGAAAATATGCCATTTCGAATTGTGGAAAAGAGGACGTTGGGCCCTGATGTGGTGTTCTTCCGCATCGAAGCGCCACGCGTCGCCCGCAAACAAAAAGCCGGCCAGTTCGTCATCCTGCGCATCCATGAGAACGGCGAGCGCATCCCACTGACCATCGCGGAGTCTGACCCGAACGACGGGACGATCAGCCTCATCGTGCAGGGCGTGGGGAAAACGACAAAGCTGCTCTGTTCGCTGGAACCCGGTGACGGCATCAGCGACGTTGTCGGTCCGCTTGGCAGGCCGTCCGACGTCCGCCAATACGGCACTGTGGTGGTCATCGGCGGCGGCAGCGGCACAGCCATAGCATATCCTACGGCAAAGGCGCTTAAGGAAGCCGGCAATCACGTCATCATGATTATCGGCGGGCGCACGAAGCAATTGGTTATTCTGGAGAAGGAAGCGCGTGCGGTCAGCGATGAGTTGTACGTTACGACCGATGATGGCAGTTACGGTGAGAAAGGGTTGGTGACGGACAAACTCCGGCAATTGATCGGCACAGGCCATCCGGTTCATCTCGTGCTGGCGATCGGGCCGATCCCAATGATGCGCGCCGTCGCGGAGATGACGCGGTCGTACGGCATCAAGACCGTCGTCAGCCTGAACCCAATAATGGTGGATGGCACAGGCATGTGCGGCGGGTGCCGCGTCCTGATCAACGGACGCAACCAGTTCGCCTGTGTGGACGGGCCTGAGTTCGACGCCCATCAGGTGGACTTCGACACGCTGTCCAAGCGCAACACCACCTACCGGACGGCGGAGCGAACGGCCCTGGAAGCATTTCAGCAGCATCCCGAGAAGGATTTGGAGCTTGTAAAACATCACTGTAAACTGGAAGAACAACATCCAGAACTCGCTACGCCGAAACCGACTCGCTAAGTCCACCACCCCTTTTCCTAATGGACAATCCTCTTAGCCCAAAAGATCGCGTCAAGATTCCTCGGCAAAAGATGCCCGAGCAGGAACCGGGGAAGCGGGCCCACAATTTTCAGGAGGTCAACCTCGGTCTGGAGATCGAGGCGGCCAAGTGCGAGGCGAGCCGGTGCCTGGCATGCGCCAACCCGAAGTGCGTTAACGGTTGCCCCGTCGGCGTCAAGGTCAAGGATTTCATTGCGCTGGTGCTTGCGGGCGATTACCTCGGCGCAGCCGCCAAGATACGCGAGGACGACGTATTGCCAGCCATCACCGGCCGCGTTTGCCCGCAAGAGGACCAATGTGAAGGGGCCTGCATAATGGCCAAGAAGTTCGGTCCGGTCGGCATAGGTTACCTTGAACGGTTCGTCGCCGACTACGAGCGGCGCGAGGGCAAGATCGGGCTGCCGCCCAAAGCGCCGCCAACCGGCAAGAAAGTGGCGATTGTCGGCAGCGGTCCGGCTGGATTAAGCGCCGCGGGCGATCTGGTGTTGCGCGGTCACGAAGCCACGGTATTCGAAGCGTTGCATGAGATCGGCGGCGTGCTCATTTATGGCATCCCGGAGTTTCGTCTGCCGAAGGAAATCGTGCGGCAGGAAATCGACAATATGCGCCGCATGGGCGTGAAATTTCAAACCAATGTCGTTGTCGGCAAAACGGTCATCATTGATGAATTGCTCGGTGAAGAAGGGTACAACGCAGTGCTCGTCGCCACCGGTGCGGGCCTCCCGCATTTCCTCGGTATCCCCGGTGAAAACCTCTGCGCTGTGTATTCCGCCAATGAATTTCTCACGCGGGTCAACCTGATGAAGGCTTACCGGTTCCCCGAATATGACGAGCCGATTTACGATTGCCGCGGCAAGAACGTCGCTGTTGTCGGCGGCGGCAACACCGCCATGGATGCCGTCCGCAGCGCGTTGCGGCTCGGCGCTAAGAACGCCTACCTGATCTATCGCCGGTCCGAAGTAGAAATGCCGGCCCGCATCGAGGAGGTCAAGCACGCCAAGGAAGAAGGCATTCAGTTCATGATGCTGACGGATCCGGTCGAATTCCTCGGTGACGACAAAGGTTGGCTCCGCGCCGCCCGTTGCATCAGGATGGAACTCGGTCCTGCCGACGATTCCGGCCGCCGCCGTCCCGTGCCGATCACGGGTTCGGAATTCGAGTTACCGCTGGACGTGGTCATCATCGCTGTCGGCACGACCAGCAATCCGCTGATTAGATCCACCACGCCCGACCTCAAGACCCGTGAAGGCGGTTACATCGAAGCGGTTCCAGAGACCCTAAGGACTTCCAAGCGCGGCGTGTTCGCTGCGGGTGACATCGTCACTGGCGCGGCGACCGTCATTCTTGCCATGGGCGCAGGACGCAAGGCCGCGAAATCCATAGACGACTATCTGCGCACCGGCGTGTGGTGATTACGACTAGACATCCGTTCTTGGCCTAGCTACCGTCAGGCAGATGGCACGTCGCGCCCGTAGCTCAACTGGATAGAGCATCGGTCTTCGGAACCGAGGGTTGGGGGTTCAAATCCCTCCGGGCGCGCCAACTTATAGAAAACGCTTTACACCCGCTTTCCTGCTTGTTACACTCCATCTACTAAAGAGAAAACGAAGACGAGACTTAATCAAGATGATTGCCACAGAGAAGAAGTCGGAGATCACCAAACAATTTCAGATCCACTCGCGGGACACGGGTTCGGCAGAGGTCCAAATTGCCTTGTTGACGGCTCGGATTAACGAGCTGACCAAGCATTTCGAGGGACACGTCAAGGACCACAGTTCGCGCCGTGGATTGCTGAAACTGGTAGGCCAGCGACGGCGGTTACTGGATTATCTAAGCCAGACCGACGCGCAGCGCTATCAGGAACTTATCAAGAAACTCAACCTCAGAAAGTAAGGAATCGGACTTGGCCGACAGGCGGTCGGCAGATCGATGGATTGATGTCGCCTCATCGCGCGCCAGCGCGGCGGATCGACATCATTCCATTGATCGCACGCCACTCGCACCAATCCCGCAGGAGAAGCATATGCAGCATACTGTTCGTACGCCTATTGGCGACAAAGAACTCATTATCGAAACCGGCAAACTGGCCAAACAGGCCGATGGCGCCGTAACCGTCCAGTACGGTGACACAGTTGTCATCGTCGCCGCTTGCGCCAGCAACGAAGCGAAGGAAGAACAGGATTTCTTTCCGCTCACGGTGGACTATCGCGAGAAGGCAGCGGCTGCGGGCAGATTCCCCGGCGGCTATTTCAAACGCGAAGGTCGGCCGACGGAAAAGGAAATCCTCACGTCACGTATGACGGACCGTCCGATCCGTCCACTGTTCCCGGAAGGTTTCTTCAACGAAACCCAAGTCATCTCGATCCTCCTGAGCGCGGACGGCGAGAACGATCCTGACATGCTCGTCCTGAACGGCGCTTCGGCGGCCTTGAGTGTTTCTGATATTCCGTGGAGCGGTCCGGTGGCCGCGGTCCGCGTGGCGCGGTTGAATGGACAGTTCATCGCCAACCCCACTCACACACAGCGCAAAGACAGCGATCTCGACCTGATTTACGTCGGCAACGACAAGGAACTGGTCATGATCGAAGGCAGCGCGAAAGAGATGTCTGAGACCGACATAATGGCGGCCATCGAGTTTGCCCACGCACAATGCCAGAAGATCGTCGCCTCTATTCGCGAACTGACGAAGCTCGCAGGCAAAAAGAAGCGCCATGTCGCGCTTCGCCTCGTGCGTCCGGAAGTGCTGGCGTCCGCAAAAGAACTCGTCGGCGGCGTGATTCTGCCGGCAATCCTCACGAAGGAAAAACTCGCCCGCGAGGACGCAGTCCACGCGCTCAAGGAAAAGATGACCGCGGCGTTGAAGAAGAAGTTCGCCGACGTGACGGCCTATGAGATCAGCGAATCGTTCTATCGGATCGAGTGCGAGGCGGTGCGCAACTCGATTCTGCGCGACAACAAACGCCCTGACGGGCGCGGCGCGCGGGACATCCGTCCCCTGCTCTGCGAAGTCGGCGTGCTACCGCGAACACACGGTTCAGCTGTGTTCCAACGCGGCGAGACGCAGGCGTTGACGATGACCACGCTCGGCTCGAAGGCAGACATTCAGGATATGGACGCGTGGACGGGCGGGGCGACGTCCAAGCGGTTCATACTTCATTATAATTTCCCGCCGTTCAGCGTAGGCGAAACGAGGCGCACGGGCGGACCGGGCCGCCGCGAGATCGGGCATGGCGCGTTGGCGGAGCGCTCGATTGAGCCGATGATTCCCGCTGAGGCGGATTTCCCATACACCATCCGCGTGACCTCCGAGATTCTGGAGTCAAACGGCTCCAGCTCGATGGCCACGGTGTGCGGCGCAACCTTGGCGCTGATGGATGCAGGCGTGCCGTTAAAGTCACCAGTCGCCGGGATTTCCATCGGCCTGGTGACCGACGAGAAGACGGGCAAGGCGATTACCTTGACGGACATCATCGGCAGCGAAGACGGGTTTGGCGACATGGATTTCAAAGTCTCAGGGACGCGGAAAGGCGTCACGGGATTCCAGGTGGATCTGAAATTGACGGGGCTGAAGCTTGACCTTGCGAAACAGGCATTCGAGCAGGCCCGCGAAGCCCGGTTGGTGATTCTCGACCGCATGGCGCAGGCAATTGCCGCGCCGCGCGCCGAGTTGTCGAAGTACGCGCCGCGAATCACGACGCTCAAGATCAATCCTGAAAAGATCGGCGCGGTGATCGGCCCGCAAGGCAAAGTCATCAAGGCCATCGTCGAATCCACAGGCTGTCAGATCGACATCGAGCAGGACGGCAGCGTGCATATCTTCTCGGCGAATGGCGAAGCGGCCAAGAGCGCCGTGGCGCAGATCGAAGCGATCACTGCCGATGTGGAAGTCGGCAAACTCTATCATGGTGAGGTCGTCGGGATTAAAGAATTCGGCGCGTTCATCGAGTTGTTGCCCGGTAAGGACGGCCTACTCCACATCAGCGAGATGGCAGATCATCGGGTGAATAGAGTTGAAGACGTCATGAAGATGGGCGACATGGTTTGGGTTAAGGTCGTCGGGGTTGACGACAGGGGACGCGTCAAACTCAGCCGCAAAGCTGCCATGGTTGAGATGGACGCTGCCGCAGCCCAGAATAAGTGACGCGGATCGCAACGGCGCATAAACTCGCATTCAGTCTGCGCGTGAGGAACGACAGCAACAGCAAGCGTCGGAACTTGGGAAGCGGATTTCCGCGTCCGAATGGAGGTCATTGATCGTGCACCTCGGAGCCAACCGTGTTTGCCGTTTTGGGATTGCCATCGCGTTGGTCATTTTCGTGTCGGGATTGACCTCGAATCTGGCCAGCCTCTACGGGCAAAGCGCTCCGTCACCTGCCCCATCGGCCACAGCCAGTGGCGCATCCACGGTGCCGGCCCCGCCACCCACGAAAGTGCAATCCATGTGGGAAATCATCAAACACGGCGGCCCAGTTCTGATCATACTCGGGCTGTGTTCGGTGCTCTGCCTGACGCTGATGATCGAGCGATTCATGTATTACCGCAAAGCCGCCGGCAATACCGAGGAAATGCTTGCCGCCATCAGGCATGCCGCGACAACCACCGACGCACTCGCGGCAATCGAGAAATCGCCGGGCATAGCCGGCCACGTGTTCCGCGTGGCGTTGACGGCAGCGCGCGATGGGCATCCACCGAAACAGGTCGAGCGACTGGTGGAAGGCGCGGTCACCAAGGAAATGATTCAGATGGAGAAATACCTGCCGCAACTGGACACGCTGGTGACGCTTTGCCCGTTGCTCGGCTTGTTTGGCACGACACTCGGAATGATCAGGTCGTTCAGCATCGTGGCTGCAATCGGCATGAAGAACCCTGAAATGCTGGCCGGCGGCATTTCCGAAGCCCTCGTGAACACCGCAGCCGGACTCGGTGTGGCGTTACCCGCGCTGTTCGCCTTCAATCTCTTTGCCGGCTGGAAGGAAGCCATTCTGATGGATTTGGAGAATGGACTGAGCGAGTTGATGGTGATCATCGAGTCATCGCAGCAGCGTTGAATACCGGGAGACGCCGATGGAGATCAAACGGCGGAAAATCAAGCGCGGTCGCATCGAGATCATCCCGATGATCGACACAATCGTTATCCTGTTGATCTTCTATATGACGTTCTCGCGGTTTGCTGAGATGGTTTATGACGCGAAGGTGGAACTCCCCGCCTCCGTCGCCGGCGAGGACTTCGAGAATACGCCGGACCAGATAATCGTCAACATGTTCTCCGACCACGATATTCGCGTCGGCGGCATGAAGTACGCTATCGCAAACCTGCCTCTGGTACTGTTGCAGGAGAAACAACAGCACCCGGCGCTGTCGGTGATCGTGCGCGGCAATAGGCAGATGCCGTATCGCGATCTCAGCAATCTGATGGGCGCCTGCGCCAAGGCCGGCATCGTCAATGTCACCTTTGCCACGCTTGAGGCCCGATGAAACTCAAGCGCAGACACACCAGACGTGGTCGGATCGAGATCATCCCGATGATCGACACGATTCTGATCTTGCTGATCTTCTACATGACGTTCTCCAGCTTCACGCAAAAAGAGAAACGCATGGACGTGAAAATGCCGTTGATCAGCAGGACGATGAAGGTCATCCCCAATGATACCCCCAATGTCGTCCTTCACGTTTACGACAAGAACAAGATCATGGTCGGTGGCAGCCAGCACGACATGGCTACCCTGCGCGAGACGATGATGGGATTCGCCAGCATCGGTCAGGACATGACCGTGGTGATCGAGGCCGAACCAGATACGCCCTACGAAGACGTGATTGGCGCTCTCGATGCATGCGCGATGGCTCACCTGAAGAAAGTCGCCTTTCGGCCACTGGCGGATTAGTTGGATGCCGCCGCACACCGCGCAATTCCAACATCCACGCCAACATCAATCGTCAACGACCCCTGAACTCGAAGAAAACGAGCGACACCCGCAACAACTGTTCTTGGTTTCCTATTCCCCGTGAATGATAGTGGTTGTTTGAACCCACAGTCCGCCCAGGATCAAGTTCACCCTGTGATCCACGTGATGGACTTTGGTAATCCCACCGTTTTTCATGGCGGCTTCGAGGCTGGCATCGCCCACGGCGATTAATCCGAGAATCCCATTGGCACTCGCCTCGCCGACCTTTGTGCCTGGGCCAGGTTCGACAGCCACGGCCAATTTCTGAGCCGGGTCTGTGACGCCAGTATAGATAAAGCCTCCGACTGAAGGCCCTCCTGGGTATAGGTTCGTTGCGCATCCCGACAACAACGTCACTGCTAAAACACCGACACTTACTGTAACCCACTTAATGAGTTTGTTCATTACGTTCTCCTTTCTCGTTGCTGCGGGTACCGTCTCGTTTTCTGATGTCAATTGTCAATCTTGCCCCTGACCCTTGCTGACGTAATGCTGATTACCGGTAGAAAACGACATTGCGCACCGATCTTTCAAGCACTTCCACTAAGTGTCTATGATCCTCAAGAGAGATGTCGACAGGCATTTCCAGCGCAATAACAGCCAGTGGGCAATCTTGTTCGCCCAACCGATCAGGGTCATAGTCCGTGACGTATAATATCCATTCCACTCTTTCCTTCGGGTCATCCCCGGTAATGGAGGTTCTTTTCCCGATGAACCCTGTCCGCACCCAAAGGTATTCTCGGCTGTCTTCGATATCCGTATTTTGCGTGCCTGAAAACAAGCTGTGTTTCGTTAAAACCCTCTTGTGTGTGTGGACCTCAATGGTTTGCACGATATTCGACCCTTGGTACCTCGCAACAAGAGCATTAACTTGCTGTAATAAATTGGTCATCGCGCTAGGGCCAGACAGAAGTCGAGGCTTAAAGGTATTTGGCTTGAATGAAAAAGATAAAACCTCGGAGCGCGTTCTGCGGTGTAGTGCCTCCACCGCACCAATGGTAAAATAAAACCTCGGCCACCACGCCCTTTCACTGTCATCAAAGTCAAAATTGAATCGGTTATTTTGTATGCCCGGCTTCTCATCCCAATACTCCGCTTCCGGAGATACCTCCGGTTCGGGCGTATGCCGACGTTTCTCCGGGCGTGCCCACTCCCAAGCACAGCTCGTGCATCCACAGCAAACAATGAGTAGGAAAATATAGAATTTATTCATTGAACAATGCCATTTCCGAAGTTCTTACCATAATACCCTTCGAGGGCATGGGGAGACAACTGGCCTGACATCAGGCCAAGCAATCCAAATCCTGTCTGCACGGGGTTGTGTAAAGCGCCGAAGGCATTGTGAACCGGGTCAATGAACCCGGCACCTCCGTTAACAACACGAACATGACTTAAAGGCAGCACCCCCGCGAATTGGTACTTTGCAATCGGGGACCCCGCGATTTGGATGAAAATCCGCCCCTGATCCACGCCGAGCGCTTTCAGAGCTCCCGCAAGCATTCTTGCGTGCATCGCCCCTTCGCTATGACCGCGAATCAGCACATTCCCTTCGGCACCTAATTCGTTCGCAACCCGTTGCGCTTGGCGTTGAACGCTCGATTCATTTCCGCTCGGTAACGACATGTATTCAGCTGCCGCTTCATACAGGTCATCAAGCGCCGTTCCATGTGATGGTACAGCACCCTCAGGCCCACGGTTGCCGACGCCCGGCAGGTCGACCTTCACTTTTATGTTCGCTCTTTGGGGTCAAACCTTGACTATTGACAGTGTTCGTAGTTCCTCCAGCTTTCTTCGCGTCGATTATGGGCAACTCGTCAGTCTTTCAAAGTGCTCACCCAACGGGTGTACTTTCTCCTTAATCGCGCTGGAATTGCAATACTGAAGAGCTACCCTCTTTACAGCCCTTAGGCTGTTGAGACGCCGACACCTCAGCGAATCCATCCGCTGCCAAGGACGAGATCATCGCGGTAGAAAACGGCGGCCTGACCCGGCGCCACTGCGCGTTGTGGTTCCTCCAAACGCACATGCACAAGTCCGTCATTCACTGGCTCCACGATTGCTTTACACCCGTGATGGTTGTAACGAATCTTAACGGTCACTTCCATCGGCGTCACCGGCGGCTCAATTGTAGGCCAGTTACAGTCGGTTGCCTCGAATTCGGCGCGCAATAAACCGTCTGCAGGTCCGACGATGACGCGGTTGGCCGAGGCGTCGAGTCCGACAACGTAAAGCGGCTGCTTCTGACCTCCCAAGTTCAATCCTTCGCGCTGGCCGATGGTGTAATGGATGATGCCATGATGCTGGCCGAGGACGTGGCCGTCGGTATCCACTATCGGGCCGGGACGATTGTCGGCGGGTTGAAACAGCGCTGAATAGTCGTCGCACTCGACAAAATCCTGGCTTTCTTCACGAGCGGCTATATCGCCGAACCCGGCGTCGCGAGCGAGCCGGATCACGTCCGGCTTTGTCAACTCGCCGAGCGGGAAAAGAACCTGACGCAATTGGTCCTGTGTGAGGCGCGCGAGGAAATAGGATTGGTCTTTCCTGTGATCCACGCCACGTAACAGGCTGCAAAGCCCTGTAGCGCTGTCGCGGACGACGCGGGCATAGTGGCCGGTGGCGAAGAAATCGAATGCGATCCCCTGCTCTCGCGCCCGCTCGATCAGGGATCCGAACTTCAATCGCTGGTTGCAGACCACGCACGGGTTGGGCGTGCGGCCGGCGCGGTATTCGCTACGGAAATAGTCGAGCACGTAATGCTTGTATTGGTCAGTCAATGGCACCGCGATATGTTGGATGCCGAGACGAGACGCGACGGAGCGCGCGGATTCCAAGTCGCGAATTTCTCCGGGGCCGTAGCAACCGGCGCGGCCGGTGTCGGGTAACTTGATCGTGCCGTCCCAAATCTGCATCGTCAGGCCGACAACGTCGTAGCCTTGCTTCTGGAGAAGATACGCTGCGACACTGGAATCCACGCCGCCGCTCATGCCGACACAAACACGCTTGCTTGTGCGGTCTTCAGTTACAGGTTCATGGTTCATGGTTCAACAATGCAAGACGCAATAAAATATGGCAGGGCGCAGACACTTTCAACGGCGAACCGCGAATGCCGAACCGACTTGCGGACAGTCCGTTTCACACCTTGTCCACAAACTCGTGGCGCAGGAGGCCAAGGATGTGTCGGCTGGCTTCGAGGTCGGTGCCGGGCCAGTTATCGAGCACCGTTTCCATCGCGCCGTAATTAAGCACCAGTTGGAAGACCTGCAACTCATCCGGCGAAAGATCGCGCAGTTGGCCGCGCAACGGCAGCATCACTGCCAGTCGCCCGCTCACAACCTGCAATTCGCTTTCGATCTGCCGCAGCTCATCCATCTGGCGCACGCCTTCCATCAGCAGCGATTCGCTCGTCCCGGTCAGTTCGTCTGAAAACCGGCGGTAGTCAGGCGGATTGAACTCGAACATGCCGCTGGTCCAGTTGAGCATCCGGAAAAGCGCTTTGCGGGGTAGACCCACGAACCGATCTTCAATGGTCGCGTAGTAGATGCATCCGTCCCGCACGTAGATCTTGCCCGACTTTTGACTGGAGCGAACGGAGAGCACACCGCTCTTGCGCGCACTCGACAACAACAGGAGCAGGTCGGTCATCGGAATCTTCTGCAGCGAACCCCACAGTCCTTCATTATCCGGGGAGAACGGGATCTCCTGCACTGAAGTGGTTTTCTTGCCATTTTGCGCTGCCGCCAGCTCGTCCTGCGATGCTCCGTGCTGCGGGACTCTGTTGGCCATCTCAAGCAGCAGCGCTTCCATGGGCACATTCATTTCGCCATCAAAATGCCGGCCGTCTGGCGGTCCCAACTCGAAATTGCCAGTCTCCCACCCGGCCATGCCATACAATGTCTGCTGCGGATTGGCCGATTGTTCACCGGCGATTGTCGCGTAGTAGATCTGCCCGTTCCGCAGATACACCTGGCCAGTAGCCTTTTCAGTCCGCACCGCCAGCACACCGCTCTTGCGCGACTGATACAGAAACTGCAGAAGATCGGGCAATTGCATCTCATCCAGCGAACCCGACATCAGGTTGCTGCTGGTGGACAACTGAGCTTGCCGTGACGCCATTGTTTCCAACCGCGCAAGCGCCTCGATGTTGGACATCCGCACAGTGGTTGGTGACGCCTCGTCCGCCTTCAACAACTTCATGATCGAGGTGCCGATCAGGACCTGGTCGGCGGGTCTCAGAAGACTCTTGGTAATCCGCTCGCCATTGACAAACGTTCCATTGGTCGAGCGCAGGTCTTGAAGAATGACATAGTCTCCTGCAGGCAACATCTGGGCGTGCTCCCGCGAAACAAGTTCGTCCGCAAGCGTCAGGTCTGCCTTTTTGTCGCGACCGACAACAAGCCGACTGCCCTCAGCAAGCGGGAATTCTCCGCCCTGGTAACGGCCCGAAATGAATCGCAACACAAAGCGAATCTGTGAGTTGTCCTGCACCGTACTGTTCCGTTATTCCCCTAAGCGACACTCTCTTTTAAGCATGATCGCGTGGGAGGTCAAGCGCCAGCAAGCGCACCTTTTACCCCGATACAGTCGGGCACGCCGCGGCCTCTGCCAATCATCCCTACAATACACCGACCATGTCGTACTCCGTTGCGCCGGTAATCCGCACATCCGCAAACTCACCTCGAAGCATTCGAGGCGAGCTGCCCCTCACTCGCACCGTGCCGTCAATCTCCGGCGCGTCTGCCGCCGTGCGACCTACGAGCCCGCGCGTCATTTGTTTCTCCACCAGCACACGCAAGGTACGGCCAACCTGCGCCTGCAACAGTTCGCGCGAGATTTGTTGTTGCAACGCCATTATGCGACGCCGACGTTGCTGTTTGACTCGGGCCGGCAATTGCCCGTCCATCCCTCCAGCGACGGTGTTGTCCTCCGGCGAGTAAACAAATACGCCAAGCCTGTCAAATCGCGTCTCGGCCACAAACTCCAGCAGTTCCGCGAATTGCGTTTCCGTCTCGCCGGGGAATCCGACAATAAACGCCGTGCGCAACGCCACACCGGGAATACCACGCCGGATTTTCTTAATGAGATCGCGGATTTGCCTGCTGCTGGTGTCCCGACGCATCCGTCGCAGAATCTCGTCGTTGATGTGTTGCAGAGGCATGTCCACATATCGGCACACCTTCCCGCACGCGGCGATCGTCCCGATCAACTCGTTGCTCCAATGAGCTGGATGCGTGTACAACACCCGCACCCAAAAATCGCCGTCCAACCGCTCCACTCCGCGCAGAAGTTCGCTCAGCAATGACCGCCCACCCGTGAGGTCTTTCCCGTATGACGTCGTGTCCTGCGAAATCAGATTGATTTCACGCACACCGTCACTGACCAGTGCTCGCACCTCCGTAAGCACGTCTTCCAATGGACGGCTTCGGTGGTTGCCACGAATCCTCGGAAGACTGCAGAAGCTGCACCGATGATTGCAGCCATCGGCAATCCGCACGTAAGCGAAGTGGCGCGGCGTCAGCCGAAACCGCGGCGTAGCATAGTCGGGAACATACCTCGCAGGACCAGACCAGAAGAGTTGCGGCGCCACGCCTTTCCGCTTCGCCAGCAGATCGCGAACAATCGCGCCAATCCGCGGCACCTCGTTCAAGCCGACAAAGGCATCGACCTCCGGAAACTCCTTCTGCAACTGCTTTGGGTATCGTTGAGGCAGACAACCCGCCACGATCAACACGCGTCTCTTGCCCGACCCGCGCAATTCCGATGCGCGCAGAATGGTCTCGATGGATTCCTTTTTTGCTGCCTCGATGAAACCGCATGTGTTGACGATCAAGACATCGGCCAGATGCACGTCGGCGACTGGTTCCATACCCTCGCGGCTGAGCGCGCCGAGCATGAGTTCGCTGTCCACCAGGTTTTTGGGGCAGCCAAGGCTGATCAGCCCGATCTTGATTCTTGGGGTGCGCCTCATCGCCTGTTTCGTCTCCACACGGGTTGGGCACTCACGCCCCGGATCGCGATCCCCGCATTCGCGAGACCGCTCCTACGGTTGCTTTGGCGGCTCCAACAGTTGCGGCGATGTTTTTGATTGATAATACGCCTCGAAATCAGCTTTCGGGGCCGGAGACGCGACCTTGGCAGCGGGTGCCCCCGTGAGCCGCGTAGGCCGCGGCAACGTGGCCTCACTCGGTGGTGCTGCGGCACGTTCAGCGCGGCGCGTCCTCGACAAATTCCTACCGAACCAGAAACCAAACACAACGACTGTCATAGCGGCGACTGTAAAGACAATGCCGCGCATTGGGAGTTGCAGTTCCTGGGTACGTCGACGTTGTTGCGCAGTCGCCTCGGTTTCCACCTCCAACCCTTCACGGCGCAAGCCGCCCTGGCTGCGCACATACGCCTCAACAATCGCATGGCTGTCCAATCCGAGGTATCCAGCGTAAAGCTTGAGAAAACCTTTCGTGTACGCCGGTGCCGCCAACTGATCGAAAGCTCCCGACTCGAGTTTCTCGAGGATCTCGATCTTGACCTTGGTCGCGCGGGAAGCGTCTTCGATCGTCGCCTTTTTGCTATGGCGCGCCTCGCGCAGTAAATCGCCAATCGATTCCATATCGTTGTCGTCACACCAGCGCGAAGAAACTTCGCGCCTGAAATTCTTCTACGGCTCGTTGTTTTCGGCCCGCTGGTCGAGATCCATCAGGATGTCGCGCGGTTCAGCGCCCTTGTTCGGGCCGACAATGCCGCGCTCTTCCAGCAAGTCCATGATCCGAGCGGCGCGAGTATATCCGATCCGCAACCGCCGTTGCAAGATTGACACGCTTGCGCGATTTGTCTGACGGATGACCTCGATGGATTGGTCCACTAATTCCTCGTCCTCTTCCTCAGCCAGATCGCCCGGGAGAATAGAACTTTTCTGGAGTTTCTCGTGGATCTCCCGCACAAACCGCGGCTTGGAATGTTTCGCCATAAACTCCACGGTCCGATTAACCTCGTTGTCGAGAACCAATACGCCCTGTGCCCGTATCAGTTTCGACGCGCCCGGCGGCAGATACAGCATGTCGCCTTTGCCGAGCAGCTTGTCGGCGCCATTGGCATCGAGGATTACGCGGGAATCCTGCTTCGAGGCAACCTGGAACGCAATGCGCGCGGGAAAGTTCGCCTTGATGACGCCGGTAACCACGTCAACACTCGGCCGCTGCGTTGCCAACACCATGTGGATGCCGACCGCCCGCGAGAGTTGTGCCAGCCGGGCCACCGCGCTCTCCACATCCACCGGCGACGTCACCATCAGGTCAGCCAGTTCGTCGATGATAATCACGATGTACGGCAATTTGTCAGGGATCACCAATTCGCCGTCCCGCGGCACTTCTATCTTGAACACTTCTTGCTGCGGCTCGGCGACCGATCCGAACGCCCCAGCAACCGCAGGATCGTTCGGGACCGGTTTCGGTTTCGCTGCCGGTCTGGATCGCGCATTGAACGCGGTGATGTTTCGGACACCGGCCTTGGCCAGAATCTGGAACCGTTTTTCCATCTCGTTGATGCACCATCGTAATGCCAGCGTCACCTTCTTCGCTTCCGTCACCACTGGCACCACCAGATGCGGCAGCACATTGTACTGCTGCATCTCGACCACCTTGGGATCCACCAGCACCAGCCGCAATTCGTCTGGCGTGAACCGATACAATAGGCTAGCCAGAACAGCGCTGATGCACACGGTCTTACCGGAACCGGTCGCACCCGCTATCAATAAGTGCGGCATGTCGCCAAGGTCAGCAATGATCACATTGCCCGCGACGTCGCGGCCGAGCGCGATCGGGATCCGCGCCTTCGTCTTCCGCCACTCCTCCGACTCCAAAATATCGCGCATGTACACGGTCGTGGTCGTGCTGTTCGGCACCTCGATGCCAACGGTGCCTTTGCCCGGCACGGGCGCCAGGATGCGGACGTTCACCGCTTTCATTGCCAGCGCGAGATTGTTCGATAACGCGGATATCTTCTCCACCTTCACGCCCGGTGCGGGATAAAGCTCATACCGGGTGATCGTTGGCCCCTTCGTCACGTCACCCAGCTCAACAGAGATGCCAAAATCCTCCAACGTCGCCCGAAGCATCTCCGCGTTCGCCTTCAAGTCCTCGATTACGTCGCGTTGCTCCAGCGCCGGCGGATGCTCCAGCAAATCCAATGGCGGCAACTGATACGGCTCTTCAGGTTCATCACTCGCCACCGGAACGGGCACGGGCTTCTCCAGTTTTGGCCTGGGTGCCGGAGGAGATTCTTTTTTCGGGGCGATCTTTTCCGCAACCGCGCTGAGTTTTTGGGCAATCGAGGCAGGCTTGTCTTTTTCGGCTTCCGACTTATCTCCGGCCGGCTTGGATTGCGGAACCGTGCGGTCTTCGATCTTCGGTTCCGGGCGTTTCGGTCGGGCGATGTCAGTTTCATCGTCCCCGCCGCGACCGTTCTCCAATTTCCGGGTCTCACGTGCTTTCCGCGCCAACTCGCGTTCCAGTTCGAATTCCTTGACCCGGATGTCACGCTGTTTGTCGCGCAACTCGTCGTCGACATCGGTCTTGGATTTGCCACGCAATTCCTGCCAGAAATCACGGACTGTGCTAAAACCGACCGCGACCCAATAGCTTGGCCGCAGGTTAACCAGTATGATGAGGCTGATCAGGTATGCCGCGAGGAAGATGATGACGGTCCCCGCTGTCCCCACAAATCTGCCCGACCAATCACCCAGGAACATCCCAACGTAACCGCCCGCACTCGGCAGATTCAGCTTCCTCCGCAGCGCCTCCAACCCCCATACATGAAGCAGCGCGCCCGACGAAACCAGCAGCAGCAATCCTGCGCCAACCTTGCCGCGCCACGGGACTTCCTGACCGAGCACCAGCACCACGGCGATCACCACCAACACAGCAACGAGCACGCACGCAGCCAATCCGAATACGTAAAACGCGCCGAAGGCGATAGCTGCTCCCACGGGCCCGATGAAATTGTGGATAGGCTCGCCTCCCGTGGTGCTTTTGTTGCCAAAATCACCCGGGTCGTAGGAAATAAGACTTAGCAGCAGTAGCAGCGCCAGACCAATCAGCACCACTGCCCAAATCTCACGGGCGTGCGACGGTTTCGAGTCTTTCCCCATAGAAAAGTGTTGCAATCCCCCTCTAATCGTTGCCAGTCTATTGGAAACATCAACCAACCGCAAGGCACAAACATGCTCTATCCGTACCGATTCACGCCCTTGCTGATGGAACGCGTTTGGGGTGGGCGCGCCCTCGCCCAGTTCGGCAAACCGCTTCCGCCTGACAAGTTTATCGGCGAATCGTGGGAAATCAGCGACCGCGATGAGGCCCAGTCTGTCGTCGCCAACGGCGCTGACAAAGGCAAGACGTTGCGCCAACTGGTTGAAACGTTGGGCCCTCAACTCTTTGGCGCGAACTGTTCTTCTTCTAATGGCGCAGGCGTCCCTGCCTGCGGTCGTTTCCCCCTCCTCATCAAGCTGCTCGACGCCCGCGAGCGTCTCTCGCTCCAGGTTCATCCCCCAGCGACCGTTGCCGCCAAACTCGGCGGCGAACCAAAAACCGAGATCTGGTACATCATGGACGCCGTGCCCGATGCACATCTCATCGCCGGCCTCCGCCGCGGCGTCACACGCGCCGATTTCGAACGCGCCTTGCGAGGATCGTCCGAGCCGCTTGCCGATTTGGTACATCGCATTCCCGTCAGCAAAGGTGATGCGCTATTCGTGCCTTCCGGGCGCATCCATGCCCTTGATGCCGGCCTTATCATCGCCGAAATCCAGCAAAACTCCGATACCACCTACCGCGTGTTTGACTGGAATCGCGTCGGTCTCGACGGCAAACCGCGTCCGCTCCATATCAAAGAATCGCTGGCGTCCATCAACTTCCGTGATTTCGAGCCGGCAAAGGCCGCGCCGCGCACCGAGAATCTCGGCGCGAATAGTCTCCGCCGGATTCTCGAATGCGATCACTTCCATGTCCACGAACTGACGCTTCAGGAGCCACAGCCCGAAGTCTGCGATAGTTCGAGTTTTCACATCATAGGCTGTGTCGAAAGCACACTGGCAATCCGTTGCAATGGGATATCCGAAGAACGTCTCACGACCGGGAAATTCGCGCTACTGCCCGCGGCGCTCGGCTCGTACACGCTTGTGCCCGCGGCGCCCGGCGCGAAGGCACTTAAGATAACCGTCCCGCCGCCCTCTTCCTGACGCCCCGGCGGCGCGTGCCTCACGCGACTTCCAACAACAACCCGCGCAGGTATTCAGTCTCCGGGATCGCCGGCAGAATTGGATGGTCGCGCGATTGCGTAAGCACCTTCACCAACCGCACCGTCTTCTTCGCGTCCGCCGCCGCGTCGAGCACGATCGCCTTGAACAACTCCGCGTCGATATGATGCGAGCAGGTGAATGTCACCAGATTCCCGCCCGACGGCAACATCTTCAGCGCGCGAAGGTTGATCTCCTTGTAGCCACGCACTGCACCGTCCACGTTCTCTTTGGTTCGCGTGAACGTTGGCGGATCGAGCACGATCACATCAAACTGCCGTTTATCGGTGTCATATTTCTTCAGCACATCGAACGCGTTCGCGCAGGTGAACTCGATCTTCCCAAGTAATTCGTTCACCTCGACATTGCGTCGCGCACGCGCCACGGCGACATCGGAAATCTCCACCGCTTCGACACTCGTCGCGCCGGCTCGCGCCGCGAACAATGCGAACCCGCCGTGGTAGCTGAAGCAATCCAGAACTCGCCGGCCAGCGCAGTGCCGCGCCACTTCAACATAGTTGTCGGCTTGATCGAGAAAGAAGCCCGTCTTCTGGTCTTCGAGTAGGTTGACTTCGAACTGCACAGCGCCAATGGCAACCGTCACTTTCCCATCGCTCTCGCCAAATAGGACGCCCTTGCTTTCGGACAACCCTTCCAACCGGCGGCTCGGTACGTCGCTGCGCTCAATGATCGCCTTCGGCTTAAACAGGTCACGCGCGATTTCCACAATCTGCGCCTTACGCTGGTCTATACCGAGCGTCAGCGCCTGCAGGACGAGATGATCACCGTATTTGTCTAGAACCAGACCGGGCAGTTGATCGCTCTCCGAGAACACGACGCGGAACGTCGCCGTATCCGGCAACACGCGCTGACGGTAGGACAACGCGGTCTGCAGTCGCCGACAGAAGAATGACCGGTCAATCTCTTCCTTCTGCGTCGTGAACCGGCGGACGGTAATCTGTGAGGTGCGGTTCAGCAGACCACGACCAAGAAATCGCTCTTTCTGGTCGTGGATATCTACCGGGCCGCCATCGGCGGCTTCCGGGGCGATCTTGGCGATTTCGCCCTTGTACACCCAGCAATGCCCCGCGCGCAATCGTCGGTCCTTACCCGGTTTGAGAGTGATAAAAGACATGATAGAGAGACGATATCAGATAATGGTAGTAACCGCGAACCATTTTCGCGGCGATCAAATGCCGGCTGCCACATGCCGTTGTAACCGCCCCGCTCTGCCGGGGCGCGGCGGCTGAGCGCCGCGGCTACAACTTCGCTACGACCTCGTCGCCGTCGGCACCACGAACTGTTTCTGCAGATACTGAACGATATGGCCGATGATACCTTGCACGATCGCATCGGGCACACCGTCGAAACACTTTGACTGGAGCCGCATGTCGCACGGATCGTTCACGTAATCCACAACAACGTACTGGCCGCGCTTGTCCAGCGTCACTTCGCTGCTGAAGAAATCCAGATGCGATACCTCGGCGATAACGCGCGCCACGCGCTGGAGTTCGCCCGCGTTCACCAATGCCTCGTCCGCTGCCGTAAACATTGCGTAACGGTGCGTGACATCGTCCCACCAACACGAAATCACAGCGCCGCATACGAAATAGACGCGGAACCACGCGCGCCGGCCTGCCAACAGTTGCGGCTCGATACGCTGCTGGATAAGAAACCGCTGGTTGCGGAATTGCGCCCGCGCCCGGGCGACATCGTCCAACCGTGTCGCCGAGGCTATCACGCCGAACCCGCCGCTGCCGCGCGCTGGTTTGACCACGAACGGCTTGGGGAGAAGCTCCACCATGCGCAGGTCGTAATTCGGTTCCACATCCAGTGGCGGCACGATGAACGTCAACGGCAGATGCAAACCTCGGGCCAACAGTTCGCTGTGGATATTCGCCTTGTCAATCGACCGTTGATAATGATGGTGCGCGTTCAGGAATCGCGTGCCAGTGGTCTGCAACAGACGGTTGAACTCCAGAAACCGCTGGTCGTTGTCGCTGGCGCGATCCAGAAAAACGCGGAACCGGCGCGCCCCGCGGCGCACTTCGTCGGCCGTCTGGTTAAGATTGTGCTGGCCGATAAGGAAACAACTCAGACCCGCAGCGTACACGGCCCGGTCCAGCAAACGGACAAAATCCTGATCGTACTCCCAGTTCCAGGCGAGACCTAAACTAGTCTCGGTTGGGGCCAGCACAGGCGCATCCATGTCCCACCTCGGTAATGGTTTTATCCGGCGCGGGAGCTACGCCTGCTGACTCATTGACTTCGGGGTACTCGAAGACTTTGCCTTCGTAGTTGCGGATAATGACCCGCTGTTTGTCGTGGGCCAGCACGCACTCCGGCCCGATCGGCACCTTGCCGCCGCCACCCGGCGCATCGATTACATACTGCGGCACGGCGTAACCGGTCGTGTGCCCGCGCAATGCCTCGATTATCTCGATGCCTTTTCGCACCGGAGCGCGAAGGTGATGCGTACCTTTCACCAGATCGCACTGGTAAATATAGTATGGCCGCACACGCATCATCAGCAGTTTATGCACAAGCTCTTTCATCACCGATACGTCGTCATTGACCCCACGCAATAACACGGTCTGGTTACCCAACGGAATGCCGGCATCAGCCAGCCGACCACACGCCTCCCGGACCTCGGCAGTCGCCTCCTTCGGGTGATTGGTGTGAATGCTCATCCACAACGGATGATACTTCCGCAACATCGCGCACAACTCTGGTGTGATACGTTGTGGCAGAAAAACAGGAATCCGCGTCCCGATCCGCAGAAATTCCACGTGCTTGATCGCGCGCAACTGGCCGAGCAATTGATCGAGCCGTTCGTCGCTGAACAGCAACGGGTCGCCGCCGCTCAACAAGACGTCGCGCACTTCCGTGTGCTGGCGGATGTAATTGATCGCTTCGCTGAAATCGGTGCGAAGATGTTGTTCACCCACCCCGCTCACGACCCGGCTCCGAGTGCAGTACCGGCAGTACGATGCGCACCGGTCCGTCACCAAAAACAACACGCGGTCCGGATACCGGTGTACCAACCCCGGCACCGGCATATGCGCGTCCTCGCCGCACGGATCGATCATCTCCCACGGCGCGGTGACAGTTTCCTCGACGCGCGGAATCACCTGCCGACGGATCGGGCAGTTGGGATTATCGCGGTCTATGAGGTTAAAAAAGTACGGCGTGATGGCAAGCGCGAGGTTGTGACCGGCGAGCACGACACCTTGACGCTCTTCGGGAGTGAGTTTTAGCTGGGTCTCCAGCGTTTCCAAGCTGGTGATTCGATGCCGAAGCTGCCACAGCCAATCGTTCCAGTCGTGATCGGGGACAGAAGCCCAGACGCCGCGTCCCGCCGGGGCGAAGCGGTCAACCACGCGCGAACATTTATCTGGGTCATCGGTTTGCATAACGGCCCAACTATAGGTCATCACACCGGGGAGTCAAGTTGCCGCCAAGTTCCGATTGTGCCACGAGCTGACGCGGCAAACTCGCGCGAACACAGGCGGCGCAGGCGGAAGGCTTCCGGTTACTCACGGTCGGCGTTGTAAGGGAGGTACACATTGAAGGTGGTTCCTTTGCCCAGCTCAGTGTCCACGCTGATTTCTCCGCCGCTCTGTTTCACGATGCCGTAGCACGCGGCCAATTCCAGACTGGTTTCTTTTCCGGTCAAATCGGTCGTGGCGAACGGCTCAAACAAGCGCGCCTTCGCCTCAGGCGTCATGCCGCGCCCGTTGTCGCTCACGACCAGCAGGACGTACTTACCCGCAGGCAGAGACAGCGACTCAGCCAGCAGCGGCTCCGTCAACGTCATCTGTTTCGTCGCAATCGTCAGTCTGCCGCCGCGCGGCATGGCGTCACGGGCATTGATGCATAAACTCATCACAACTTGTTTAATCTGGCCGGGATCAGCTTTCACAAAGCACTGCTGCGATGCCATGGACAAATGCACCTCGATATCTGGGCCAATGAGACGCCGCAACTTGTCGGTCATGCCTGCGATCAACGCACTTAGGTCGAAGACTTCCGCCACGAGCACTTGTCTGGCGCCGAAGGCCAGCATTTGCCGCGTCAGGGCAGCGGCGCGTTCCCCCGCGCGGAAGATCTGATCCAGATGGCCACGCGATGCGGCAGGAATATCGGTCTGGCTCAGGAGTACCTTGCTGTAGCCGAGAATGACCTGGAGCAAGTTGTTGAATTTGTGAGCCACGCCACCTGTGAGTCTCCCGATAGCTTCCATCTTCATGGCTTGGCGCAACTCGGCCTCCAACAATCTCTGCTGGCTCACGTCCTGTTTGATGGCGATGAAATGGCTGATAACACCTTGCGCATCGCGTACCGGCGTTATACTCATCTGTTGGGTATACAGCGTGCCGTCCTTGCGCTTATTAACCAGCTCGCCATGCCACTCATTGCCGGCCAGGATGGTGTCCCAAAGATTCTTATAGTACGCGGTATCCTGCTTACCTGATTTCAGGAAACGCGGATTCTTCCCGATGACACCCGCCACGCTGTAGCCGGTCAATGTGGTGAAAGCGCTATTGGCCCACTGGATTTCTCCGTCGCGATTGGTGATGACGATCCCGTTGGCGGCGGATTCGAGGGCGGCTGCCTGCAAATGCAGTTGCGCCTCCGCCTGCTTACGCGCAGTGATGTCGCGGATGATGGCTTGCAGGAACTTTTGCCCGTCAATCGTGACCCAGCGCATGCTGCTTTCGACGGGAAACGTGGAGCCGTCCTTGCGCCGCTGAACCGCCTCGATTATACGCCCTGTTGAATTCACCTCGCTCATCTGTGGCTCGAACAGTGCCCACTCCTCCGGCGCACGCAAGTCCGGCAGCTTTTTCTGTTTCAATTCCGCCAGCGACCAGCCGTAGGTCTCCACGGCCCGTTCGTTCGCGTCCACAATTCGGTAATCCTCGTCCGCCAGCAGGATGATGTCGTTGGCCTGCTGCATTACCGCCGCCAAACGTTTCGACAATGCCGATCGCTGCCGCTCGGAAAGCAACTCGCTCCGTTGTGCGAGCAACCACATCGACATCACTGCCGCCGCAAGCAACAATCCCCATGCCACCAATGTCAGCCACGCCTGCCGGTACAAGGGCGCATAAATCTCGTCCTGATCCACCTTGGCCACCATGAACCATGGGGTACCCGGCACGGCGCGCACCGCGCCCACGACCGGCACGCCACGATAATCGTTGCCTTCGACAACGCCCACTTCCCCCAATACCGCCATTGCAGCGGGCATACGTTTTTCAGCGTCTGTTGGCAGGCGCAGTTTCAACGCCGTGCCACGGCGATGCCGCAATTCGTTCAAAAATAAGACGTCATTGCCTTCGCGCCGGACCAACAGGGTCTCAGCCGTGCGGCTGGGCGTCGGCCACGACTTCATCAATGGAAATAGATAATTCGCGGCATTGATCCGAATAATGAGCGCGCCCAAGGGCGAGGCGGCTACCGTGGACGGCAACACCGGTCGCAAAACAGGGATGACGAGGTCAATGTGGATCGCCTCGTCGTCGGGATCATGATGTAAATCACTCAGGAACACCTGGCCGGTCTTCATCGCCTCGGCCGCCAATTCCTGGTCGGGCGCGCCGGCCGGACCATCCCATTGGGGCACGGACAAGCGCACGTTGCGCTGGGCGTCGAATAGAAATACCCGTTTGCAAGCGATACTGTCACTGATTGAGGCAAGCCAGTGGAGGATTCCGACTTTCGCTTCCGACGTCTCGGGGTCGCGAAAATACGCCGGCACTTCGCGCTCCACAATCCATGATTGCGCGAGTAGCGCGCCATCGGTCAACAATCTGGAACGCCAGTTGATAATCTGCTGCACCTTCAGGTCGCCGATGGCTTTCAGCTGGTTCTGTGCCGTGGCGCGCGCCGAAGTTTGCTGCCAGTGGAGGTAAAACCAACCGCCTGTCCCGATGAGCACAGCCAGGGCGCTGAATATCGACAGCAAACCCCACGCAAACCGTCGCGTCTCGACGTGCGCGTCGACAAGAAACCACTTGTTCAACGCGGACGCGATTGTTTCCGCGCTGACGGCCAACACTATCGCCGCGCTCGTGAAGAGATACGCGAAGGCGCTCCACAGCGCCATGGGCGTCACCGGTCGGTTGTGGAACAGGGGTGTGCCGGCCGCATATCCCAGAATCACAGCCACGCTTACCCAGGACACCAACAGTGCCAACCCAATCACAAGCAAGCGGTAGGGACGTTTGTTCCGAAACGGCGGGAGATGAAACAGAACGGCGAACCCAAACAACAGAAACACCACCCGACTCAGTGGCGTCATCTCGCTCACTGGCCCGGCTCCACCTGACAGCCATTCCTCCAACGGTGATCGCCAGCCAAAGACCGGGCGCATCAAAGCCAGTGTGCCCGATACCGCCGCGGCCAGCCCTGCCGCTCGCCCAAACCACTGTGCGGCGCGCTTCGCAGGCCAGCACTGGTGCGCCAACAACGCCGTGTTCAAAAGCAACAGCAGCCACGCGGTGCTTGGTGGCATCGGCGCATGGCCTGTTCCCAGCGACAGCCATTGCCATTTGCCAATCAGCCAACTCCAAAGCGCCACCAACGCCATCCCACCGCTCAGCGAGGTAAGAAGCCTGGCCAGCCTGTAACAACCTTCCCCTGCTGGCTTGTTCAATCCCATATTGGTTCCATTTGTCCTGTCACAGGTGAATGCCCTAGATAAACATACACGACAGATTCTTCCACGCAACCAATTGATGCGCTAAGAGTTGTCGAATTGGGGATAGTTTCGAAATGGCAGGCGTTCTTTGCGCGCACCACATGCCAGCGAGCGGCAACCAGCCGTTGGGAACTTGCTGTCCCATCCGCCCGTCACTGCGCCGGCACAAACCCGACCGACACGACTTGGTCCGTCGTTTACTTCTTATCGATCTTATCGTTGAGCTTGGCGATTGCCTGGTGGATCTTCACAATCTGGATCTCGAAGCCCAATAGAATCAGCACCAACAGAACTATGAACAGCGCCTCATCAAACGTGCCCATGATATCGTATCCTCCGTTGTTGTTGTTACAGTCGCGGTCACGTCGAGGATAATCATAGCCTGCAAAAAAGCAATGTAATTCTGCCTGCGTGCGGCGCGAAGCCGGGGAGCATCTCCGTGAGGCGTTATCCAAATGGCGTTTGTTGTTGTAGCCGCGCTTCTGTGAAGCGCGGGATCTCCGTTTCCTGAGCGAATTCGGCGTTTCGCAGAAACGCCGCTACAACAGCCACAAAAGGGTAGTACCGCCGGGATGCGCCTGCGAAACCGCTCAAGCTTACGGGCAGGCTTGCCAGCCGTCGCAGTTCTGTTAGACTGCTCGCGATGAAACTGCGCACACTTGGCGTGATTCCGGCGCGGTACGGCGCCCAACGCTTCCCGGGCAAACCGCTGGCCACGATCGCCGGCAAATCTCTTGTCCAACGCGTTTACGAGCAGGTCGCCAAAGCCAAGCAGATTGACAAGGTCATCGTTGCCACCGAAGACGAGCGCATCGTGAAAGCCGTGAAAGCGTTTGGCGGCGAAGCGATGATGACTTCCCCATCGTGCGCGACCGGTACCGACCGCGTCGCCGAGGTAGCGCGCAAACATGAGTCAGAATTCGTCGTCAATATTCAGGGCGACGAACCGCTCATGCGTCCCGAGATGGTTGATCAACTGGTTGCAGGAATCCGGAACGACAGCGCCTGTGTTATGGCAACGCTGGCGCACAGGATCGAGTCGCCGGAAGCGATCGCCAACCCGAACGTCGTGAAAGTGGTGTTCGCACACAACGGCAATGCCCTTTACTTTTCGCGGTATCCCATCCCGTTCGTCCGCGATCCCGCAGGCGCGACACCGACTCACTACAAGCATCTCGGCATTTACGCTTACCGCCAAGAATTCCTGTTGAAATTCGTCCAGATGCCGCAGTCGGACTTGGAGAAGGCTGAAATACTTGAACAGCTGCGGGCATTGGAGAACGGTACTGCAATTAAAGTGCTGGTTACGCCCCACGATTCGGTGGGCGTTGACACTCCCGAAGACGTCAAACGCGTGGAGGAGATTTTGAAACATGCTTCCTAAACCTAACAAAGCCTGTAGCCGCAGGCTTTATGCCTGCGTTTTACGCACCCGTAAAGGGTGCGACTACAATGCAGAAGCAGACCGGCACAGCAGAGATTTGCCGTCAGATGACAGACTGCCCGCAGCGGTTTATCCCGCGACAGCGGGCTCAGAATGACAACAAAGGTCCAATCATGAAATATATCTTCGTCACTGGCGGCGTGATCAGTTCGCTCGGCAAAGGGTTGACCGCCGCATCGCTCGGCACGTTGCTGGAGAACCGGGGCCTGAGAGTCACGCTGGCGAAGTTCGACCCGTATCTGAATGTTGATCCGGGCACCATGAGCCCGTTCCAGCACGGCGAAGTGTACGTAACCGATGACGGCGCTGAGACCGACCTCGATCTCGGCCATTACGAACGGTTCACACACGCCACGCTGACACGCCTCAACAATCTCACCAGCGGACGCGTGTACGCCAACATCATTGAGAAAGAACGGCGTGGCGATTATCTCGGCATGACCGTCCAAGTCATCCCGCATGTGACCAACGAGATCAAAGACCGGATTCGCAAGATCGGCCGGTCAAGCGATGCCGATGTATTGATCATCGAGATCGGCGGCACGACCGGTGATATCGAAGGACTACCATTCCTTGAAGCGATTCGCGAGTTCGCGCACGAAGCGGGAGAACAGAATGCGTTATTCATTCACGTGACGCTTGTGCCGTACATCCGGGTCGCCGGCGAAATCAAAACCAAGCCGACCCAACAAAGCGTCGCCAAACTGCGTGAAATCGGTATTCAACCGCAGATACTCATTTGCCGGAGCGAAAAACCGCTTGCCCGTGATGTCCGGCAGAAGATCTCGATGTTCTGTAACGTGCCCATTAAATGCGTCATTGAAGAACTGGACGTTGCCCATTCGATTTACGAAGTCCCGCTCGCCTTGCAGCAGGAACGCGTGGACGACCTTGCTTGCCGGTTTCTCGGCCTCCGCACACGTCCAGCCGACATGCACAACTGGAAACGCATGCTCAAACGCCTCATCTCGCCCCATCGTCGGTGCAGGATTGCAGTCGTCGGCAAATACATTCAGCTTCAAGACTCATACAAGAGCCTTTACGAGGCCATCAAACACGGCGGCGCAGCCAACGACGCCGCGGTGGAGATCGTTCGCGTTGACGCCGAGGACATCGAGAGGGATGGCGCGGGGAAATATCTGCATGGCGTGACCGGCATTCTCGTGCCCGGCGGGTTCGGCAACCGCGGCATCGAAGGCAAGATTGCTGCGGCCCGGTACGCTCGCGAGAAAAGGATACCGTACTTCGGTATTTGTCTCGGCATGCAGACCGCCGTCATCGAATTCGCCCGGAACGTCTGCAAACTCAAAGGGGCCAACTCCACCGAGTTCAAACCGAAGACGCCTCATCCCGTCATCTGTCTGTTGGAAGAACAGCGCAAAGTGAAGGACAAAGGCGGCACAATGCGCCTCGGCGCAATGCCCTGCAAACTTACGAACGGCACACATGCCCGACGGCTCTACGGCGCGCCGTTGATTAGCGAACGCCACCGGCACCGGTACGAATTCAATAACGCCTATCGCGACCGTCTGACCCAGCGCGGATTGAAGATCGCCGGTCACTATACAGAAAAGGATTTGGTCGAACTGATCGAGATACCGTCGCACCCGTACTTCGTCGCCTGCCAGTTCCATCCCGAGTTCAAGTCGCGTCCCTACAACGCCCATCCCCTCTTCCGCGGCTTTATCGAAGCCGCCCTGAAACGACGGAGATGAACTGAGGTACGACAATGAAAAAGTTTATCATCTGGTTGGTGACAGCTCTGGTGACGGTGGTCCTTATCTACGCCGTATTTCACCTTTTGCTTCCCTGGGGGCCGCGATAGGCACGGGATTGGAGACTGCAAGCCGAAGTGAACAAACTGGAGACGCAATTGTCTGATGTCGAGACCTGACTTTGTTTGCCACTAAATGTTGTAGGCGAAAACGACGTTCTGAATTAGGTCGATTACAAAATCGGTTGCCTTCACTTCAGAGATAACTACGGCAGACGGATGTGCTGATACATCTCCGCTACTGCGATGAATCACGCCTTGCCGAGCAGCGCGTGAACCTTGGGCATCCATTCGCTGATCAGGATTTTCTGGGGACAATTATCTTCGCAGTCGTGGCAGGCAATGCAAGCGCTGGCGCGCTCCGCTTCCGGAATGAAAATCTGGTACTTGAAGCGCGCGCCGGGAACGTCTTCGTGGAGAAACGCTTCGTTGTAGATTTCAAAATTGGCCGGGATGTTCACTCCGTTTGGACAGGGCATGCAATAGTTGCACTTGGTGCAGGGAATAGCGGCTCGTTCCCGGTACTTTTGCTGCAACTCTGCAATCAGTTTCAGGTCCGCCGGCTTAAACGAATGGACGCGAGCGTGAGCCGCTGAATCCAGGTTGGCGTTCACCTGTTCCATGTTGCTCATGCCGCTTAATACAGTCGTCACTTCGGGCTGGTCCCAAAGCCATTGCAACGCCCAGTCCACCGGGGAGCGTTTCACGGGGGAGCGCTCGATCACCTGACAAACGGCTGGCGGCGGATTGGCCAGCCTGCCGCCGAGCAGCGGTTCCATGATAACGACGGCCAGACCCTTGGCGGCGGCCAGTTTCAAGCCTTGGGTGCCCGCCTGGTTCTCCGTGTCCATGTAGTTGTACTGAATCTGGCAGAACGTCCAGCCATCGTAACCGTTGATGATTTCAGGGAAGCTCTCGTAATTGTCGTGAAACGAGAAGCCCAGGTGGCAGATGCGTCCGTCGCGAATCGCGGCCTCGGCCTTTTCCAATAGTTTGTATTTCGGGACGACATCGTTCCAGCGCTTTTTATCCAGGCCATGGAGCAGATAGAAATCAATATGATCGGTTTGGAGCTTGCGCAGTTGCTCGTTCAATATCCGGTCAAAATCGGATTCATTTTGGATCAACCACACCGGGGACTTGGTGGCAATTTTCACCCGGTCCCGGTGGCCGCGCAATGCCTTGCCAAGAACGGCCTCGCTGGCGCCTTCGTGATAGATGTAAGCGGTGTCGAAATAGTTCACGCCCCGATCCATGGCGCGATGGATCATCCGCACCGCTTCCGCTTCATCGATATTTGGGCCGTTGTGATTTCCATCCACGGTGGGCAGGCGCATGCAGCCAAAGCCCAGAACAGAAACGTCCCAATCCAACTTGCCAAATTTGCGAAATTGCATGGTAACGGGTTTGAGGAAACTCATTCGCGAACTGCGGCGGGCGGGCGGTTCGCTGCGTGTTGATGGATCGCTGCGCCCAGCCATGCGATGGTCTGGCCCAGATCATTCATATTACGGGAAGCCTCGTCGTCCTTGGCAACGTCGCCTTTGTCCAAGCCAAATCCGAGGTTCCAATACGTGGATCCCGGCACGATGACGCCCGACATGAGGAACATGTGGTTAATCGTGTCAAAAGCGTGCGTGCCGCCACCGCGTCTGACTGCCACCACGGCTGCTCCGATTTTTCCGCGGAACAATCCGCCGTTGGCCACCGCCACCAGCCCGGCACGGTCCAGCAATGCCTTCATTTCAGAGGTTACATCGGTGAAATACGTCGGTGATCCAAGGAGGATCGCGTCGGCCTCAAGCATCTTCTCCATGCACCGGTCAAAAACATCATCCTTCTGGCTGCATTTGGAATTCTTCTTCTTGAAACACTCGTAACAAGCCTGGCATCCGCGGATGGGTTTTCCGCCGAGCTGGACGAACTCGGTTTCCCAGCCGGCTGCGGCCAGCGGCGCTAGCGCCTTTTTCAAAAGAATTTCAGTGTTCCCGCCCTTCCGCGGGCTACCATTTATAGTAATAGCCTTCATGGTTTTGAATTCTAAACCGGAATCACAAACAATTCAAATTCCCTGACTTAACCGTAGTGGGTTAGTTTGCTGTAGCGGCGCTCCCTGCCCCGCTCCTAAGCGGGGTGAACGAGCGCCGAATCTGTGGGCGTCGGCGGTCATAGACCGCCGCTACAACCTTCAAACTGACTCACCACTGCCTCGGCGCGAGGCTTGTCAGCGAAGATGGTTCTGATACACTGGTGGCATTCGGTTATGACTATGAAAACCATCCATGTCGGTAAGCTGAAACTTGGCGGAAAGAATGCGCCCCTGTTCGTCATCGCTGGCCCATGCGTCATCGAAACCGAATCAATGGTTCTCCGGACTGCGGAGACGTTGGCCACTGTCTGCGACCGGCTCCGGCTGCCGTTCATCTTCAAAGTCAGTTACGATAAGGCCAACCGCACTTCCACTGACAGTTTTCGCGGGGTCGGCATGAAACGTGGCCTGGCGATTCTGGCGAAAGTGAGAGCGAAACTAGGCGTGCCCGTGTTGACCGACGTGCATTGCATCGCCGAGTGCGACTCCGTGGCGGAAGTCGCCGATGTCCTTCAAATCCCCGCGTTCTTGTGCCGGCAGACTGATCTCGTCCAAGCGGCCGCGCATACCGGCAAATGCGTCAACGTCAAGAAAGGCCAGTTCCTAGCACCGTGGGACATGCAAAACGTTATTGAGAAGATCACGGCCATGGGCGGCAACAGCATCATGCTTACCGAACGCGGCTTTTCATTCGGCTACAACAATCTTGTTGCCGATATGCGGTCGCTTGTAATCATGCGCGAGTTCGGTTGGCCGGTGGTTTTTGACGCCACGCACAGCACCCAGATGCCCGGTGCGGCGGGCAAAGCCAGCGGTGGCGACCGGCGCATGGCGCCGGTGCTGGCCCGTGCCGCGGTGGCAGCCGGCTGTGACGGCGTTTTCCTCGAAGCGCATCCGCGACCTGAACGCGCTCTTAGCGACGCGGCGACGCAATTACCCCTCGCACAAGTCGGCGACCTGCTAAGGACGTTGCGCGAGATTCACGAAATAGTTGAGTAGGTGTTGTAGCCGCGAAACCTTTTTGCGGAAGACAAACGCCGCGAACAAGATTCGCGGCTACAATTCTCGTTCGCCAGTCGGTCAACGTCGTCCCGCACAACTCGGCGACAATCATGCCACGCCGTCCATAACCGAAATTGTTGCCGTGGGTATATTCTGACTGGTAACCGTCACAGTGACGTGGTTGGCGCCGATCTGTCGCAACTTGCGGCTGACAGCGTCCCGCGCCAGCTCTGGCCGATTACAGTCCCGGCTTAAGTGCGCAAGTAACACGTGCCGCAATCGGTCGCTCGCCAGTTCGCCAGCCAATGTCGCCGCAGCGTCGTTGCTCAGATGACCGTGCCGGCTCATGATACGTTGCTTCAACGCCCACGGTCGCGACGAGTCCTCCTGCAACAGTTTCAAGTCGTGGTTCGATTCGATAACCACCGCATCGGTCGCCTTCAATCGTTCGATAACCAACTTTGTGGCGTGACCGAGATCAGTGACCAAGCCGACGGAATGCATGTGAGTGCGGATGACGAACCCGACGGGATCATAGGCATCATGCGGCACGCTGAACGGTTCAACCATCAGATCACCGATCTCGAATGGCTGTCCCGTCGTGAACAGTCGCCAACTGATTCGCACCTTGCCATTCCAATCGGGGTTTTCCGCTGCCGCTTCCGCTGTGAGACGGTTGGCGTAAACGGCGCAGCCGTTGGCTTTGCAGAGCACACCGAGCGCGCGGATGTGATCGGTATGTTCGTGCGTAAGAAGAATTCCGTTGATATCCGAAACCTGCCGACCGACCGACGCCAGCCGTTGCGTGATTTGCCGCGCGCTTAGCCCGGCGTCCACAAGCAGTCGTGTCGTTTCAGTCTCAACCAGCGCGCAATTGCCGGCGCTGCCACTGCCCAAAACCGTAATCTGTATCCCCACTCCCACGTCGTTAATCTTACTCCAGTTTTGGCTCTACTCAAGCCGATTCCAGATAATCCAGCCTGTACCGGCAGTTCCGTGCTTCCATTTCGGCGCGCAGTTTGCCAAAATATTTGGCACAAGGTTGGTTAAAGCACAGAGTTAGAGGACATCCAAGCGTTATGCACATACTTTTCGCCCACAAGAATTTTCCGGCCCAATTCGGGCACATCGCTGCCAGCCTCATCAGGGAGCGCGGCCACCAGTGCACATTTATTTCCGAAACGCCACCGGGCATCGTTGGCGGTATTCGCAAGATCCAGTATAAACCGCGCGGCAACGCCAACCAGAGCACGCATTACTGTGCCCGAACTTTCGAGAACGGCCTTTGGCATTGTTCAGGCATATATCGAGCCTTGAGACCATTGCGCGATTCGCTGAAACCCGATTTGATTGTCGGCCATTCGGGGTTCGGCTCCACGCTGTTTCTTCCAGAACTTTTCCCGGGCGTGCCGATCATTAATTACTTTGAGTACTACTATCATCCGCGCTCAAGCGACATTGATTTCAGGCCTGAATGGCCAGTACTGGAACAGGACGTACTTCGCAGCTACGCCCGCAACGCCATGCTCTTGCTCGACTTGGAGAACTGCACCGCCGGCTATTCCCCCACGCATTTCCAGCACAGTTTCCTGCCGGAAACGTACAAGCCAAAGGTTCGGGTCCTGCACGACGGTGTCGACACCAGTTTCTGGCGGCGTGTGCCTCTGGCCGAGCGCGTCCTCGGCAACCGCAAGTTCGGTCCCAATACCCGGATTGTTACATACGTTTCACGGGGCTTCGAATCGATGCGCGGGTTTGACATCTTCATGAAGACCGCAAAGCGGATTTGCGAGGCGCTTCCGAACGTCGTGTTCCTTGTCGTCGGCTCCGAGCGGGTCTGTTACGGCGGCGACCTCAAACGAATCCAGGCCAAATCCTTCAAGGAATATGTGCTGAAACAGGACAAGTACGACCTCAAACGAATCCTGTTTCTTGGCCCGGTCAAGCCCAACGTACTGGCGCACATCTTGAACCTCAGCGACCTGCACATTTATCTCACCGTCCCGTTCGTTTTGAGCTGGTCGATGCTCGACGCGATGGCTTGTGGTTGCACCATGCTAGCCTCGAACACCGCTCCGGTGCAGGAAGTCATCCAGCATGGACAGAATGGATTGCTCGGCGAGTTCTTTGATGTGAACAAGCTTGCCGCCACCGCCGTTGAGGTATTGAAAGACCCGGCGGCGTATCGTCACCTCGGTCAGGCCGCCGAGCAAACGATCGCGGACAAATATAGTCTCAAGCTCATCCTGCCGCAGATAACCGAGTTCTACGAGCAGGTCGCCGCTAAGCGGACCCGGTAAACTTCGGCCTTTCATATCTGCGCCCGCTCTGTGTTGAAAGTTGTCAACATGAACGTCTCTATGGTTGAATTGTCGGTCGCTCTCCGTTAATAAGCATCTCGCATGAGCACTGCAGCAAACGAGATTCCAAAGGCCTACGACCCGAAGCTTGTCGAGGACAAGTGGTACGCTGAGTGGCTGGCGAAAGGTTGTTTCACGGCCAATCCGTCATCCTCCAAGCCGCCCTACTCCATTGTCATCCCGCCGCCGAACGTGACGGGCGTATTGACGATGGGGCACGTGCTCAACAACACGCTCCAAGACATTCTCGCCCGCCGCAAACGGATGCAAGGCTATGAAGTGCTTTGGCTTCCCGGTACCGATCACGCCGGTATCGCGACGCAAACCGTTGTTGAGAAGACGTTGCGCAAACAGGGCAAGATCAAACACCGCGAGGACCTCGGCCGGGAAAAGTTCCTCGAAAAGGTCTGGGAGTGGAAGGAGAAACATGGCGGCATTATCATCCAGCAACTCAAGAAACTCGGTTGCTCGTGCGACTGGTCGCGCGAACGGTTCACGATGGATGAGGCGTACTCGCGCTGCGTGCTGCAGGTTTTTGTCGATCTCTACAAGAAAGGATTGATCTATCGCGGCAAACGGATGGTCAACTGGGATCCATCCGCCCGGACCGCGCTCTCCGACGAAGAAGTCAACATGGTCGAGGAACAAGGCCACTTATGGCACTTGAAATACCCGCTTCTCGACGCAAGCGGCAAACCTCACGCTCACGAGTTCGTCATTGTCGCCACCACGCGGCCCGAAACGATGCTTGGCGATGAAGCTGTTGCCGTCAATCCCGACGACGAGCGCTACAAGAAGCTTGTTGGACGTAAGGTGCTGTTGCCGCTGCGCAATAAACAGATTCCGATCATCGCAGACGCTCTTGTTGATCCTAAGTTCGGCACGGGCTGCGTAAAGGTCACTCCCGCGCATGATCCTGCCGACTATGATATGGCGGTACGCCACAATCTTCCGGTTACCGTTGTCATCGGCCCCGACGGCAAGATGACGGAAGATGCTGGTGAGGATTACGAAGATCTGGACCGGTTCGAGTGCCGCGAGGCCGTCGTCGAAGATTTGAAGGAGCAAGGACTGTTGTTGAAGGTTGAAGATTACACGCACAATGTCGGCTACAGCGAGCGCAGTCACGTGCCGGTCGAACCGTTCCTGAGCGAGCAATGGTTCTTGAAGTACCCGCAGGTTTCCCGTTCCACCAACGCCGTCGAGCGGGGCGATATAAAGTTTTATCCCGAACGATGGACAAAAACCTATACCCATTGGATGCGTGGCATTAGGGACTGGTGCATCAGCCGTCAACTCTGGTGGGGTCATCGGATTCCAGTGTGGTACCGAAGAGCAACGAAGGACGAAGAGCGAAGAGCGAAGAGCGATACAACCACGACACTTCCAGACTCCATTTATGTCGGAATCGAGCCGCCACCCGATCTTGAAAACTGGGAGCAAGACCCTGACGTGCTGGACACTTGGTTCAGCTCGTGGTTGTGGCCGTTTGCCACGATGGGTTGGAGCATTGATATGTCACAGGCAGGGACGCCTGTGCCACCAACGCTGAAGAAGTTTTATCCGACGACCGATCTCGTCACTGGACCCGACATCATTTTTTTCTGGGTTGCGCGGATGATCATGGCTGGGCACGAGTTCATGGATGAGAAGCCGTTCGGGAACGTCTATTTCACCGGCATCATCCGTGACGCGGTTGGCCGCAAGATGTCGAAGTCGCTCGGCAATTCGCCTGATCCGCTTGATCTGATCTCGAAGTATGGCGCTGACGGGTTGCGGTTCGGCCTGATGCTCATCGCGCCTCAGGGCCAGGATATTTTGTTTGACGAGAAACGTTGCGAAGTCGGCCGCAATTTCATGAACAAGCTCTGGAACGCCGCCCGGTTCATCCAGATGCAGCGCGCCACCAATCCCCCGTCGCGTCCTCACAATGCCCACGATCTAAAAGTTCTCTTCGAGATGAATGACGCGATTACGAAGGTGAGCACGGCGCTAGATGCATACAAGTTCAATGAGGCAGCAAAGGAACTCTACGATTTCGTTTGGGGCGATTTCTGCGATTGGTATATCGAAACAAGCAAGGTGTCGCCGAACATCGCGGTGCTTGATGAAGTGTTTTCCGTCATTCTGCGTCTACTCCATCCCTATGCGCCGTTCATCACCGAGGAACTCTGGAGCGATATGGGATATGCCGCCGCACCCGTAGGGGCACGGCATGCCGTGCCCCTACAATACCCAGGCACAGGCAGCACGATCCAATTCGCCGAGTGGCCAGTACTCAGTCCAGTCGCGGGCGCGACCGCCGAGCATGCGGCGAAAGTCGATGAGTTATATGAGCTGGTGAGTGCCGGACGACAACTGCGCAATGACTACGGCATCGAGCCAAAGAAGAAACTCACGTTTGTCATCAGGCCCACTACCGACGAAGACTTTTTTCGCGCGGAGATCGCGGAATTGAAGGCGTTTCTCAATGCGGAGGAAGTGGAGATCAGCCGGGATTACGCGCCGACCGGTGTGACGCCGAGTCTGGTTACAAAGGCGGCGACAATTTTCATGGTCGGCGCCGTTGACGCAGCAGCGGAGAAGAAACGACTGACAAAGCAGCTTGCGGATATCGACAGGCAACTCTCCGCTACCGAGGCGAAATTGGCGAATGAGAACTTTGTCAGCCGGGCCGCGCCCGTCGCTGTGCAGCGCGAACGCGACAAACAGCAGCAGTTACGCGAGCAGCGGGAGAAGGTCATGAGCCTGCTAAAAGCGCTGTAGTCGCCGCCGGGGACGGCGGCCGCTACACCGATCAGTGGTCAAACTGGTCCAGGTAATCTCCGATGGGCGCGCGGCGCTGCTGATCGATCTGCTCAAACTGGTCGAGGGTTCGAAGCTGATCGCGTAATGTTGCGCCGAAGTCTTCCCGCGCGTAGGTGCGCTCGGCACGGTCAAGAGCAACTGCGATTTCCAACATCTGTTGGTCGGCTTGCTGCCGTTCTTTGCGAGCCTGCTCGAACGCGGCGCAGCTGCGCGCCAGCTCCTTCCTGAGCCACCACCGTTCGGCTTCGATGTAGTGGCCGATAACAGTGCGATACCGGGGATGCCCGTAAGCGCGCAACGCTTCCAACCGCTGAATCCGATCCTTGAGCGCAGTCTTCAGCCATTTCTGCCCTGCTTCGCGCCAAAGAGATGCAGCCGGTTGCTCAGCCAGGCTGATTTCGTTTGTCGAACCGTCCGCCCGTCGCACTGCGACGCGCAGCAACTCGTCGAGTTGACGCGTTGTTTCCGCTGCCGTTAGATTCTGGGCCGGTTGTGTGCCCATATTGCACACCAACTGAAGCGCCCACCATTTCTCCAGCGCCACAGGTTGCGGAAACTCGTTGCGGTAAACCGTCCAGAACGCACCGGTCACTGATTTCTGCGTGGCCAACTCAGTCAGAAAACGTTGGAGCGAACGCGCCCCATCCTGCAACGTAAGCAGACTTTCAGTGAACAATAACGCGTTGGCTTGGAATAACTCGCACTCTGCTGCGTTGGTCGGCAATGCCGTCGTTTCCAGCACGTCGCGAGTACGCGCAGGGTGTCCAGCGTCCACGGAACGCCGCGCCACGGCACCCAGCCAATCCGTCCGCTTACCCACCGACTGCGCCAGACCTTCAACCAGCCAGAGCGGGAGTGGCGCGGTGATGAACGGCTGATGACTGGAAATCGGCTGGGTCCGGTTGGCCCACTCAGCGCAGAGCGTCTGAACCAGTGCCAGTCGCAGTTGGGCTTCATCGAGCAGCGGCGGCGTAAGACAGAGAATCCTATAGCTCAGACCAAATTCGAACTGCACTGTCTCAATGTCGATCGCGAGCGCGTTAAGCTCGGTCGGCCCGCGTTCGCGTACGACGATGACAATCGGGTCGCGCCAATTGTTCCTGAGGTTAAGCCGGTCGAGCCAGCCCTGTTTGACGCGCTCGGCGAACACGCACATCTCCGAGGGCAGTATCGCGTCGCGGGCGTACACTGTGAATTGGCGCGACGCGCTGGTGGCGCGCACGAGCGCGTTTGAGGTCGTCAGACCTGCCGCCGCGTCAGCCCGTGTTCCACTCACCGCACCACTCAGCACGGTGATGGCAAGCACGATAAGAACGCGCGGTGCGTTCATCACACACAACCGCGCTCAGTGGCGCGAGGCCGGATCGTATTTTAGCTCGACGCCGTTTACTGGATCCACGGAGATCGAGGTCAGATTACTGAGCAGTTCGCGGTCGCTGCTCAGACCGCGGAACAGTTCAGCATAGTAGCGATCCAGCAAGCCCGTATCATGAAGCATCTTTGGGTGAATCGGCAGACGACCGACATACCCACCGGTCGACTTGAACACGAAGTGATCCTCCTCAATCGTCGGCACGCCCATGTAACGGAGCTCCACAAGTTTCTCGAATGACTTGCCGAACTTGAGTTTCCCGATCACCAGCACAGTGACTTCACCCTGACCCAACTCGATTTGCACCGTCGCCGGCTCGACCGAGAGACTGTGGTTGGTTGAATCAGATGTGGTCTGTGCTGCGATGTAGGAGTTGATCTCGGCCTCCGACAGCATGATGGTGCCAGCCTTCTTTTGCTGGATCATCCGCTCCAACTGCAGCTGCTTACGGCCAACCCCAAGGCCGTCCTTGTCGGTCCACTTGACCTCGCCTGCCGGGGGCACTTGCAGTATCAAGACGATCGGCATGATCACTGCCGCAAGTATCACGAGGCGAATGGTCAATCCGAAAATCCTCTGGGCTGACCAGTTCTGTCTGACCCCCCGCTGCTTGCCAGAGGCACGCGGAGGGCGTACCTCGTTCAAATCCAGTTTCGTGCCGCACTTGTGGCAAAACATCCCGCCCAATTCATTATTATGACCACATTTCGGACACAGTACCATGGCGTTACTCCTTGCTCTTTTTTTTGCCCGCGGCTGACGGCGCCGCGGCAGTTGAATTCTTCGACGATGACGCGCTAGTCCCGGCTGCACTCTCTTTCCTGGCCGCTTCCCTGTAACTCGGTTTGCGGTGGTCAGTGATATAAAAACCCGACCCTTTGAAGATCAATCCCGCGCCCATCCCGACCAGCCGTTTCACGCGACCGCGGCACTCCGGACACGTCCGCTTCGGTTTGTCGCTGATCGACTGAAAAACCTCAAAGTGGTGTCCGCACTTTTGACATTCATATTCGTATGTCGGCATAAGCGAAAATCATGCCACTATTGAGAAATTCACCGTCTGTGTCAACCCCGAACCCGTCCGCCACACGAATTCAGGCTTGAAAACCCGGTTCCAGCCCCTAGCATGTCACTCAATCTGTGGGAGACCCTTTGAAATCCGAGAAAACATTTTTACTCGACCAATATTTGGGCCACGTCAGCAACCGCGTCAACGCGGCACTCGACAGGCTTTTACCGCCTGAAACCGCCGAGCCGCCGACCATCCACAAAGCGATGCGCTACTCCATCTTTGCGGGTGGCAAACGCATCCGCCCCGTGCTCTGCCTCACCGCGTGTGAAGCTGTAGGTGGTAAGGCCCAAGCGGCCATGCCGTTGGCGTGCGCTGTCGAATGCATCCACACCTATTCTCTCATCCACGACGACCTGCCGTGCATGGATGACGACGATTTCCGCCGTGGCAAACCGACCAACCACAAAATCTTTGGTGAAGGTATCGCCGTACTGGCAGGCGACGCCCTGTTGACCCACGCGTTCATCCTCGCCGCCAAAGTCAACCCGCCCCGCCCCTATTCCACTGCCCAACTCGTCCGCGAACTCTCTCTCGCGGCCGGTAGCGAACGCCTCATCGCTGGACAGGTCCAGGATCTGGAAAACGAGAACCGCCAGGCCACGCTTGACGAAGTTATCGAGACCCACAAGAACAAGACCGGCGCGCTCATCACCGTTTCGATCCGTCTCGGTGCGATGGCCGGCGGCGCGTCCGCAGGTGAACTCAAGCGTCTCACGCGTTACGGGCAGGACCTCGGACTCGCCTTTCAGATCATCGACGACGTCCTCGACGCCACCAGCACAAAAGAAGTGATGGGTAAAAGCGTTGGGGCCGATGCCAAGAACCAAAAGAGTACTTTCGTTACCGCGCTTGGCTTGGAGAAATCCCGCGTCATGGCAGCCGACCTCATTGCCGACGCGCACAAACAACTTACCGTGTTTGGGAAGAAGGCCGAACCACTCCGCGCTATCGCAGACTTCTTCCTGACAAGACAGAAGTAGCCACAGATTCACACTGATGCTCGCAGATTGAATCAGTGCCTATCTGTGTATATCTGTGGCCAAGATCAGCCGCGCTGCGCGCTCGCTTGCGCCCGGACCGCCGAGACTGCCGACAACTGCCGCAAGTTCCTTCTGCATCGTTTCTCGCCTCGCCGAGTTCTCAAGCAACTCGCGTGCGGTGGCAGCGATGCGGTCGGGTTTCGCGTCGTGCTGGATAAACTCGGGAACTATCTCGCGGCCGGCAATGACGTTGGGCATGCCGAGCCAGTTTACCGTGACGATCATGCGGCCGATGAGGTAGGTCAGCCAGTTAACCTTGTACACGACGATCATTGGACAACCAAAGTACGCGCATTCCATCGTTGCTGTTCCGCTCGCGGTAATCGCCAGAACCGCACGCTGCATCAACTCCTGCGCCTTGCCGACCTCAACCGTCACCCGCGGATGGCTAATCGTGGCCGCGGATCGCGCATCAACCGCCGCAGCAACGAACTTAAAATCGGCAGGCATCAAATCCACGGCCTTCGTCATGATCGGCCAAATCTTTGCCACTTCCCGTTCGCGGCTCCCCGGCAGTAACAAGACGAGCTGTTGTTCTCTGCTGTAGAGGCCGCCGTCCCGGCGGCGGGCAGAGGGGACAGCGTCCGAGACGGACGCCCCTACACCGAACCGATCCGTAAGGGGATGCCCCACGAATTCCACGTGCAGCTTCGGCGCGTGCTTCGCGTACCAGTCCTTTTCAAATGGGAAGATTGTCAGCATCAAATCCACGTCCCGCTCGATCTGTCTGGCGCGGCTGGCATGCCATGCCCAGAGCTGCGGCGAGATGTAGTAAATGACCTTGATACCGCGCTTCTTCATTTGCGCGGCAAACCGAAGATTGAATCCGGGAAAGTCCACCAGCACAATAGCATCGGGACGGCGTTTCTCCGCCTCGCGTATCAACTGCCAAAAGATACTGCGGAATTTGCCGTACTTCTTCAGCACCTCCACCAGACCGACAACCGCGTGCTCGGTGAGATCCAACACCAATTCCATCCCCGCTTCACGCATCTTCGGTCCGCCCGCGCCAAAAATCTGCACGTCAGGCGCCTGCAGCCGAAGCGACTTGATTAGCCCGGCGGCATTGGCGTCGCCCGACGCCTCCCCGGCAATGAACATGATGGAGCGTGGCATCATCTGATTCGTTCCCCTCCTCTGGAGGAGCTTGGAGTGGGTTCCCGCTCCGTCTGTTCCCCTCCTCTGGAGGGGCCAGGGGTGGGTTTCCTTGTCGTCTCCCGCTGAATCCACATCTCAATCTGGTCCGCCACTGACTGTAAGTCAGCCACAACTTCCTGCTCGGTGAATCTCAAGAACTGCACTCCGAGGCTTTCAAGTTGGTTCTGCCGCGCCATGTCGTGCGCCCCTTTCAGTGCATGACTCCAGCCGTCGATCTCAATCGCAAGACACAGTTCTCTGCAATAGAAGTCCACAATGTACTCATCCAATGCTCTCTGACGGTCGAAGTCGTAACCGCACATTTGTTTCCCCTGGAGCTTCGTCCACAATAGCACTTCCCCATGGGTCATGTTCTTGCGCAGTGCGTGAGCGCGTTCCTTCAAGCCGGGGTTGTATGCGATAATTCGATGCCGCATGACGCCACATAGTAAGGAGATCAACTGCAGATGACAACGACAGAACCCACCTCCATCCCCTCCAAGGAGGGGAGCACGGAGCCGATCTGGTGGTTAAGCCGCAAACTTGTTCCCCGCCTCTGGAGAAGCTAGCGGTTGGCGATTTTCTCCGTAATCTCCATCGCGACTTCCAACGCCTGCTTGGCGGCTTCGCCGGTAACGAGCGGGTCGCGCCGGTTGCGAATGGATTCAATAAAGTGTTGAAGCTCGAGTTTGAGCGACTCGCCGTGCTCGATCGGCACCGGTTCGCGAATGATTTTTTTGCCCGCAAATTCGCTGACGATGGTCGCGTCCTTACCGGCAAGAAGTTTCTTCAAGAGACTGGACTCCCGAGCGTCATCGGAGGCCATCCGGTAAATTTGGCCCTCCTGTCGCATGTAATCGAGCGAGATATAGGCGGCGCCGCGCTGAGTGCGGCCGAACACTCGAATCTTGCGCATCCGTTCGGGCGACACCCGGCTGGCCGTGATGTTGGCAACGCAGCCGTTGGCAAATTTCAAACGCACGTTAGCGATATCTTCGCTCTCGCTGAGCACCGGAATGCCAACGGCATCGATGGACGCCAGCGGCGATTTCACGAGCGCCAACACGATGTCGAGGTCGTGGATCATCAGATCTAGCACAACGCCGATGTCCATCGAACGGCCCGGATGCGGCGACAGACGGTGCACCTCGATAAACGCCGCTTCAGTGAGCACTTCGTTGAGATATCGCATCACGGGATTGAATCGTTCAACGTGACCGACTTGCAACACACAGTGTTTCTGGCGCGCCAACGACACCAGTTCCTCCGCTTCGCGTAGGTTATCGGTGATAGGTTTCTCGACGAGCACATGTTTGCCGCGGTCGAGAAACTTTCGCGCGATGGCAAAATGCGTCTCCGTAGGCGTCGCCACGCTGACAGCGTCAACGGAATCGCTCATCTCGTCGAGACTGGCAAACGCCGCGCCGCCGTGTTTCTCCGTTATCGCGCGCGTCTTGGTGTTATCGGTGTCGAAGATGCCAACGAACCGGCATTGACCGTCAGAGCGCTGGGCAAGCTCCGAATAAAGCCGCGCGTGATGTGAGCCGAGATGTCCAACCCCAACCACGCCGAGTCTGAGAGTTTGTGTCATTAATTTGAACTTACCACAATCACGCACAACCCTTGCTTATTCGCCGTATTCAGAACCTTATCCCTGTTCAAGAGCAGACTGCTCCCGGCTTCGATTGCGAGCACCGCGATCTTGCCCGCGGCGCACGATTCGATCGTCCGCATCCCGACACACGGGATGTCGAATCGAAAATCCTGGTTCGGCTTGCTGACCTTTACCACCACCGCCCCGCTCTTCTCGCCCGCCAACGCGCCTCCGCGCTTGATGCACTCGTCAGAGCCTTCAAATCCTTCTACCGCCAGCACGGTGCCCTGCTTGACCACCACCGTCTGGCCAATATCGAGCGCGCTAACGGCCTTGGCGATCTTCAGACCGAACGCAATGTCATCCTGCTGATCGCTGCCGGGCTTCCCGCGCGTCAGGCAACCGGCTTTCGGGACGGAATCGCCAAGGAACGGGCGCGGGTCGAGCAACTCGACGCCGTCCTTGGCCATCTCGGTGGCGATTGCGCCAAAGATTGTCTCCGCATTGCGCACCTTCAACCGTGCCGCCACGGCGATCATCCGCATGTCCAGGCTGAGGTTCTTGAACAAGTTAGACGGCGTGATGCCGCCCGCCATTACAGCGCGCGTGATACCGCGTGACGTGAAAACCTTGATCAGCTTGTCAAGCTGGCCGATCCGCACCCATTCGACCTCATCGGCAGCTTTTCCGATCTCGGCGCTGGTCTCGCCTTCAAATGCCGCCGCCACGACATGGAAACCTTGTGCGCGCGCCGCGGGCGCAAGGATCAGCGGAAAGTCGCCATTGCCCGCGATGATGCCGAGTGAGTTCATCAAGTTGCCCCCATTCTTGCCGCACTTGTTGGGGATGACAAGTCTGGAAATCGTGTTTCCATCCTTAAATGAGAGCGAAATTTTCGCTTTTCAGTGGGGGACTTCTTGTGTAGTGTTTGTGGCTCATGTTGTACCTGTTAGGCGAGTTTAACTCCAAGAATTGAAAGGAATGAAGCAATGACAGCAGGATTAAACCGGTGGATGCGGCACGTCACAAAAGGGAATCCGCGACGGCAATGGTTCGTCGCGTTGGCGCTGTGCGCCGTGACTTTGTTGGCCGCCAATTGGGCCCGCGCCCAGGATGCGGTGAAGGAGCTGGCCGCCAAAGCGACCGGACAGACGCCCGAGCCATTCCAATTTTTCGCGTTCATGACCAGTTCTCATTACGCCAGCTACGAGCGTGTGGCGTTGTGGTGTGTGCTGGGCGTGGCGTTTGCCGGGTTGGGATATGCATTGATGCTGGTCGGCCAGGTCAAGAAAGCCGACACCGGCACAGAGAAAATGCAGAAAGTGGCGGCCGCCGTCCGCGAAGGCGCCAAGGCGTATCTGCGCCAACAGTTCAGCAAGATCATCATTCTGATCGGCGTGTTGACGGTATTACTGTTTTTGACGCGGCTCGCTGGTGAACACTCGGAGGACATGCTCCCGGTCGCGTTCGGCCGCGCCGGCGCGTTTCTGATGGGATCGCTGTTCAGCTTCGCAGTCGGGTACGTCGGCATGATGTTCGCGACGCTCGGCAATCTGCGCGTAGCGGCGGCGGCCCGCACCTCGTTCGGCGGTGCGCTCCAAATCGGTTACCGCACAGGCACGATCACGGGAATGTTGACGGATGGACTCGGGCTGCTAGGTGGCACGTTGATTTTCATGATGTACGGCGAGAAGGCGTATGAAGTGTTGCTCGGGTTCGGGTTCGGCGGCACGTTGATCGCGCTATTTATGCGCGTCGGCGGCGGCATCTTCACGAAGGCCGCGGACGTCGGGGCGGACCTCGTTGGCAAGATCGAGGCCGGTATTCCCGAAGACGATCCGCGCAACGCGGCCACCATCGCGGACAACGTAGGCGATAACGTCGGCGATTGCGCTGGTATGGCGGCGGACATTTTCGAGTCGTACGAAGTAACTATCGTAGCGGCAATGATTCTTGGTTATGCATCGTTCGGCCACAAAGGCGTGATTTTCCCGTTGCTGGTGCGCGCCGTTGGCGTTATTGGCTCGATTATCAGCACGTACAGCGTGCGGTCCAAGGAAGGTGATTCGGGCGACGCGGCGTTGGCCTCGGTGCACCGCGGTTTCCTAATCGGGTCGGTCATCAGCATCGTAGGCTTTTTCCTGATCGGACTGTTTTACTTGAGGTTCCCGGCCGAATACTTCGACCAGTATAAGCAGGCGCTGGCCGGTTTCCCGCACGACGCGCTTGGAAGGGTGGATCTGAGTCTATTACCGTACTGGGCCAATCTCGGCATGGTCGGCTTGGATTTACGGCCCGCGTGGACGTGTCTGATCGGTGTCTTCCTCGCCGTGGCGCTGAACAAGTGCACCAGCTACTGGACGCATACGAGTCATGAACCTGTGAAGTCGCTGGTCAAGGCTTGTCAGACCGGTCACGCGACCAACATCATCCAGGGGTTTGCGCTCGGCTACGAGTCCACAGTGTGGGCGATCATCATCATCGCGGCGGCGATCGGCGCGTCGGTGGCCATCTACGGCGGCACCTCGCCGATCTTCGTGGCATACGGCGTGGCTATGTGCGGTATCGGTATGCTGACGCTTACCGGTAACACGATCTCGATGGACGTATTTGGCCCAGTGGCCGACAACGCGAACGGTATCGGCGAAATGGGTTACGACAAGAAACAGATGGGCGAAGAAAAGTACAACAAGGCCCGTCAGATTCTGTCCGATCTCGACGCCGTCGGCAACACCACCAAGGCCGAGACCAAAGGCATCGCCATCGGTTCGGCGGTTATCGCAGCGGTGTCGTTGTTCGCCAGCTTCATCGCAGTTATGACCATGGGCAGCGAAGAGAAAATCAGCGAAATGACCACCGCCCAGTACAACAACGTGGCCGGCATGTTGACCGTTGCCAACCCGACGCTGTTCATCGGTTTGTTGCTGGGCGGGGCGGTACCGTTCCTGTTCAGTTCGATGACCATTCGCGCGGTTGGCCGCGCGGCGTTCCTGATTGTTCATGAATGCCGGAAGCAATTCCGCGACAAGGAAATCTGGGCTGGCACCAAGACGCCGGATTACGGACGGGTGGTTGGCATCTGCACGGCAACGGCGCAGAAGGAACTAATCGGTCCCGGTCTGCTTGCGATTCTGGCACCTCTATCGGTCGGATTCCTGCTCGGGCCATTGGCGCTCGCGGGTTTCCTCGCAGGCATGATCCTCGTCGGCCAGTTGCTGGCGGTGTTCATGTCCAACGCGGGCGGCGCGTGGGATAACGCCAAGAAGTTGATCGAAGATGAGCCTCGTAATATCGAGAAGAACACTGGCAAAGGTTCCGAGAGGCACAAGGCGGCGGTCACGGGCGACACCGTGGGCGATCCGTTGAAGGACACTGCTGGCCCGGCCATCAACCCGCTGATCAAAGTGATGAACATGGTGAGCCTGCTGTTGCTGCCTATCGTGTTGAAATTCCACGCGGTCCCGGGTTTGGAAGGCAGCGGCAAATCTCCATTCGCCATTGCTCTTATCCTGGCGATTATTGGTATCGCGGCCATCGTTTGGGCGGTCAACAAGTCCAAGACCGACTCGCCAGAGATGAAGGCGATGGAAAAGGAATTCGAACAGGCAAAAGCTTAAAGGCAGCTTGCAGTTGAATCTGGTAGGGGCACGGCATGCCGTGCCCCTACTTTTTTTGCTTGAGCGATAGGTTGCTTTAGTTGATGTCCGTTAGGGCGGCAAGAAAATCACGGCTGGGATCAGCACGCTTCAGTCGTCGTCTTCGATGCCTTCTTCCACGAGAACAACACTGAGGTAAAAGGCCTTGACCCCTGTTACCAACAGGAAAGCCAAAAACATTACCGCCACGAACTCGCCGTTCGTATCCCCGCCAAGGTTGATGCCCGCCATCTGATAGACCAACAAGCCGATGAGCGTGTTCACGCACACGTCATAACATCCGTGCAATAGGTTTTCTGGCAATTCGATCACGCTCCAGACCAGCCATGTCAGGTAATCGCCGCATAGCGCGCCGACTAGGACGGCATCTGTGAGTCCTTTGATCTCACCACGCCACAGGGCGAGGAAGACCGCGAGACATCCGTACACAACCGTCCGGACGATGGATAGAATGGTGCGCCGACTTGGCATCAGTTCCTTTCGGTCCCAAACACTTTGTGCCAGACAATTGGAGCCGGTATCATCACACTGTCGCTCACTGAAGTTGAAGCTAGTGAAACAAACGGACACGAGCAAGCGCAAAGCAGCCTTACTATCCTCAAAGCAGGGCGGGAGACGGATTCGACATAATACTAGGATTGACAAGCAAGAATCTGCTAGTCAAACTGATTGCAACTTCGAGGGAGGCAAATCTATGAGGAACAGGCTTTTTCTATTGGCAGCGGGTGTTCTGACGGTGTCACTTGCTCCGATCATATCGGAGCAAGCTTCAGCCGCAGTGCAGATATACGATTGGACCACCATTGCCGGGTTGGCCACGCACACTGGCAGCGCCAACGGCACTAACAGTGCAGCGCGGTTTGACCGACCCGTAGGCGTCGCTGTGGACACCAATGGCAATCTCTACGTTGGGGACCAGGAGAATGACACCATACGGAAGATCACGCCCGTGGGGACAAACTGGGTGGCAACCACCATTGCCGGATTAGTCGAAACCCCCGGCAGTGCCGATGGCACAAATAACACCGCGCGGTTTAGCGAGCCCTCTGGCGTCGCTGTGGACACCAACGGCAATCTCTATGTGGCAGACAGGGGAAGCCACACCATCCGGAAGATTACTCCAGTAGCCACGAACTGGGTGACAACCACCATTGCCGGACTGGCCGCGCACTCCGGTAGCGACGATGGCACAAACAGCACTGCGCGATTCAATGAGCCAGCTGGCGTTGCTGTGGACACTAATGGCAATCTCTATGTGGTGGACTTGAGCAACTACACCATTCGAAAGATCACTCCGGTAGGGACCAACTGGGTGACAACCACCATTGCCGGGTTGGCCTTGAACGCTGGCAGCGCCGATGGCACGAACAGTACCGCGCGGTTTGACACTCTCTTTGGCGTTACTGTAGGCACCAACGACAATGTCTATGTGGTGGACTACGGCAATTCCACCGTTCGGAAGATCACATCGGTGGTAGGGACTACCAACTGGGTGACAAGTACCATTTCCGGGTTGGCTACGAACTGGGGTAGCGCTGATGGCACAAACAGCGCTGCGCGGTTTAACTTTCCCGGGGGCATTGCCGCGGACACCAATGGCAATCTCTATGTAGCGGACAACGGCAATTCCACCATTCGAAAGATCACACCGGTGGGGGCAAATTGGGTGACAAGCACCATCGGCGGGTCGGTCACGAACTCGGGCATCGCCGATGGCCTAGACGGCGATGCGCGATTTGACAACCCATTTGGCATTGCGGTGGACAATGGTGGTAATCTTTATGTGGCAGACACGTGGAACCAAACCATTCGTCTGGGAGTGCCTTGGGGCACGCTGACGATCACCAAAGAAACCGCCAAGCTGAACTTCGCCAAAACGAATTCCGACAGTTGCACGTTGACCGCGACCCTCGACCTCGATGCGAGCTATAACCTGACCAATGCACCGGTCTTGCTCGATATCGGCGGAGCAGACGCGTCGTTCACCCTGGACGCAAAAGGAAAGGGACACGGAGCCGGCACCAACGGAACCTCCGGAACCTGCAAACTCTCGTATAAGAAGAAGACCGGGCCTTGGACGTTCACAGCCAAGCTGAAGAACGGTCCGTGGACAACGCCGTGGGCGGCATACGGGTTATCGAACACAACCACTACCGTTAAGGCCGGTGTCCCCGTGACATTGCCAGTGACTCTGGTCATTGGCGATGAGGGGTTTACTGGCGAGAAGGCCCTGCTCTACAAGGCCAAGACCGGCAAATCCGGCAGCGCGAAGTGAGTAAGGCGAGCGACGCGTTCGGCCCGGCGCTGCGCTTGACAAGAACAGAGTTTATCAACCAGACTGCACACCAGTTGAAAAGAACGGAATCCACATGAGAACTAGATCAATTCTTTTAGTAGCGGGCGTTCTGACAATGTCGCTAGCACCGATCATATCGGAGCAAGCTTTCGCCTCGGTGCAGATATACGACTTCTCTACCATTGCCGGGCTAGCTACGCACTCTGGCGGCACTGATGGCACGAACAGTGCCGCGCGGTTTCACGATCCCGCAGGCGTTGCTGTTGACACCAATGGCAATGTCTATGTGGCGGACGAGTACAACCACATCATTCGGAAGGTCACGCTGGTAGGGACGAACTGGGTCACAACCACCATCGCTGGGCTGGCCACGCACTCCGGCACCAACGACGGCGCCAATAGCGACGCGCGGTTTTACGGTCCATATGGCGTTGCTGTGGACACCAATGGCAATCTCTATGTCGCGGACGAGTACAACCACATCATTCGGAAGGTCACGCTGGTGGGTACCGACTGGGTCACAACCACCATTGCCGGACTGGCCACGCACTCCGGCACCAACGACGGCGCCAATAGCGACGCGCGGTTTTACGGTCCCAGTGGTATCGCGGTGGACACCAATGACAATGTCTATGTGGCAGACGATAACAACCACACCATTCGGAAGGTCACGCTGGTGGGTACCGACTGGGTCACAACCACCATCGCTGGGCTGGCCACGCACTCCGGCACCAACGACGGCGCCAATAGCGACGCGCGGTTTTACTTTCCCATGGGCGTTGCTGTGGACACCAATGGCAATGTCTATGTGGCGGACGAAGTCAACCACACTATCCGGAAGGTCACGCTGGTAGGGACGAACTGGGTGACAACCACCATTGCCGGGTCGGCTGGAAACCCTGGCAGTGTCGATGGCACGAACGGTACCGCGCGGTTCAATAGTCCCGCTGGCGTTGCGGCGGACAGTGGTGGCAATCTCTATGTGGCGGACGAGTACAACCACATCATTCGGAAGGTCACGCCGGTGGGGCCGAACTGGGTAACAACCACCATTGGCGGGCTGGCCTTGAACCCTGGTAGCACTGACGGCACCAACAGTACCGCATTATTCAACTCTCCCTACGGCGTTACAGTGGACGCCAATGGCAAACTGTATGTGGCGGATACGTACAACGACACCATTCGTCTGGGAGTGCCTTGGGGCACACTGACGATCAACAAGGAAACCGCCAAGCTGAATTTCGCCAAGACGAATGCTTGCAGTTGCACGTTGACCGCGACCCTCGATCTCGATGCGACCTATGACCTGACCAACAAACTCGTCTCGCTCGATATCGGAGGAGCGGACGCGTCGTTCACCCTGGACGCAAAAGGAAAGGGACACGGAGCCGGCACCAACGGAACCTCCGGAACCTGCAAACTGTCGTACAAGAAGAAGACCGGGCCTTGGACGTTCACAGCCAAACTAAAGAACGGTCCGTGGATAACGCCGTGGGCGGCATACGGGTTGTCGAACACAACCACTACCGTTAAGGCCGGTGTTCCTGTGACATTGCCAGTGACTCTGGTTATTGGTGATGACGGGTTTATTGGCGAGAAGGCCCTGCTCTATAAGGCCAAGACCGGCAAATCCGGCAACGCGAAGTGATGTAAGGCTGGGAACGCGTCTGATACTGCCGCCAAGAGGCCACCGAATCCGGTGTAGCGCCGCTTCCCTGCCCCGCTCCTAAGCGGGGTGAATGAAGCGCCGAGTTGTCTTGATCCCAAGGATTTCAGCGGCTCATAGAGCCGCCGCTACAACTGCCGGACAGAAACGACAATAACAGTATTAAGAACCGTCCCACACTGACCGAAATGCCCCGTGACCGTTGCCGCACAGTGTGGTAATGTGTTGTCAGTACCGGCATGAATTCACTGTGGTTGATCATTGGGGCAATGGCCGCATTCGCCGTGGCGTACCGCTACTATTCGGCGTTCCTCGCGGCCAAGGTGGCGATGCTCGATGACAGCCGTCCGACCCCCGCCCATCGACTCAGAGACGGCGTAGACTATCATCCCACCAGGCGCTTGGTCTTGTTCGGTCACCATTTTGCGGCAATCGCCGGGCCCGGCCCGCTGGTCGGGCCGGTACTGGCGGCGCAATGGGGTTATCTGCCGGGCTTTATCTGGATCGTAATCGGCGCGTGCCTGGCCGGCGCAGTGCACGATTTCGTGGTGTTGTGGGCGTCGGTGCGGCACGACGGATTGTCGCTGCCACGACTAGCGCGCTTAAGCATCGGCCCTGTGGCAGGCGTAACAACTTCCGTGGCAACGCTGTTCATTGTCGTTTGCACTCTGGCCAGCGTGGGCATTGTCGTCGTCAACGCCCTGTCAGAGAGTGCGTGGGGCATGTTCACGATCGTCATCACCATTCCGGCGGCGCTTATTACCGGGTTGTGGATGTACAAGATTCGTCCCGGCAAAGTCGGAGAGGCTTCGGTAATTGGCGTAACCATCGTCTTGCTGGGCGTGCTCCTCGGAAAACCGTTCGCGGAAGCGTCTGTCGGTCACCTCCTGTTGTTCAGTAAACCGACGCTGTCGATCATGCTTCCCGTGTACGCCTGCATCGCCTCGATTCTGCCGGTCTGGGTGCTGATGTGTCCCCGCGATTACCTGAGTTCGTACATGAAGATCGGCGTGATGGCGGTGCTCGCCGTTGGAATTGTTATCGCGCACCCGACTCTAAAAATGCCGGCCACGACGCCATTCCTCAGTGGAGGCGGCCCCGT
>Ga0182017_10000078_pt1 | contig 70548 bp, 53 predicted proteins | sample 712E3DmetaG_FD_120492 | JGI IMG/M metagenome (GOLD analysis project Ga0182017, IMG submission 120492) | Permafrost microbial communities from Stordalen Mire, Sweden - 712E3D metaG | ecosystem: Environmental > Terrestrial > Soil > Wetlands > Permafrost | place: Sweden: Stordalen | collected... | reverse complement strand
GATTACGACAACCTGCTGGCCGAAGCTTCCGCCGCCTGGAATGCCCTCACCCCCGAGCGAATCCGGTCGCTCTGCAGAACCCGCTGGATCGAGCGCAAGAAATAAACAGGATGCGTATGAGACTTGCCTTCGAGCGGATCATGGCATTGGGGACCGGGCGGTTCTGCGGTCCGTGATCAGTCGGAACGACCGGCGGCGATGCGTTACGTGATCGATGTCGAGGCGCGCGTGTCGGCGGATCATCCGCTACGCGCCCTCCAACGGCGGGAGACTGTGTGCCAGCGCGACAACGAGGCCGTAGCCCAGCCGGCGATTACGCCAGGTTCATCGTCATCAGGAACAGGCGGTTGTTCTCGACCTTCGCCAGCCGGTTCCGCAGCAACTCGACCGACTCGACCGGGTTCATGTCGGACAGCACGCGGCGGAGCATGTAGACCTTCTCCAGCTCCTCCGGGTGCAGCAGCAGCTCCTCCTTGCGCGTGCCGGACGCGGAGATGTTGATCGCCGGCCAGATGCGCTTGTCGACGAGCCGCCGGTCGAGGTGCAATTCGCTGTTACCGGTGCCCTTGAACTCCTCGAAAATGACTTCGTCCATCTTCGAGCCGGTATCGACCAGGGCCGTGCCGACGATCGTCAAGCTGCCGCCCTCTTCGATGTTGCGGGCAGCGCCGAAGAAGCGCTTCGGCTTCTGCAGGGCGTTGGCGTCCACACCGCCGGTCAGGATCTTGCCCGAGTGCGGCACTTCGGTGTTGTACGCCCGGGCCAGACGCGTGATCGAGTCGAGGAAGATGACCACGTCGCGGCCGTATTCGACCAGGCGCTTCGCCTTGTCGATGACCATCTCGGCCACCTGCACGTGTCGGCTGGCCGGCTCGTCGAAGGTCGAGCTGATGACCTCTGCCTTCGTCGAGCGCTGCATCTCGGTCACTTCCTCTGGCCGCTCGTCGATCAGCAAGATGATCACATACGCGTCCGGGTGATTCGCCGTGATCGCGTTCGCCATCTTCTGCAGCAACACCGTCTTGCCGGTCCGCGGCGGCGCGACGATCAGCATGCGCTGACCTTTGCCGATCGGCGTGACCATGTCGACGATGCGCATGTTCAGCTCTTCCTTGGCCGTCTCCAGGTAGAAGCGCGCGTTGGGGTGCAGCGGCGTCAGGTCCTCGAAGTTCGTCTTCTCCGTCACCTTGTCCGGCGATTCGTAGTTGATCGCCTCGACGCGCAGCAGCGCGAAGTAGCGCTCCGACTCCTTCGGCGGACGAATCTGCCCCGCCACAATGTGCCCGTTGCGCAGCCCGAACCGCCGAATCTGCGACGGACTGACGTAGATGTCGTCGGGGCACGGCAGGTAATTGTACTCCGGGCTGCGCAGGAACCCGAAGCCGTCCGGCAGCACCTCGAGCACGCCCTCGCCGTACAGCAGCCCGTTCTGGTTGATCCGCCGCTTGAGAATCTGGAAGATCAGGTCCTGCTTCTGCAGGCCGACGTATTCCTCGATGCCTTCCTTCTTGGCGACATCGTGCAACTCGGCGACCGCCATCTTCTGGAGGTCGGTGATGTGCAGCTCGCCGCGCTTGATCCGTTCGTACTTCTCGTGCGTCTCGCGGTCGATCGGGGAGCTCTCGTCGTAGTGGTCGCGTTTCTTCTTCCCCTTGAACTTAGGCTCTTCGGCGGGGACGCTGACCTCAGTAACCGGAGCCGGGGGCGGCTCCGCCACGGCGGCCGGAGCTTCCGCCAGTCCTTCCGTCTCGACGAACTTCGTGTCGTCGTTCGTCGGCGGGACCTCTACGGGCGGCGCGGCGCTCGCGGCGGCCTGGACCACCGGACTTTCGCCCTCGTCCGGAATGCTCTCGATGACGTCCTGCAGCTTTCGCTTGCCGCGCGAACGCGTGGTTGCCTTCGCCATGGTCAGCTCCCAAGAATTTGCGGGGACCTTACCCGCCGGCCGTACCCCGCCAGAGGTGTGCGGTCACGCCCGCCGCTGGGCGTCACTCCGTCCGGGAGTGCGCCGCCAGAACCTGCTGGAGGATCTCGGCCACTTGTGGACAAAGTTGTTCCGCGGGGCCCTCGTTGTCCACGACGAATGCGGCCCGCGCGCGTTTCTCAACCGGTGACAACTGCCAACGTTCCCGCTGCCGCAGTTCCTTGGTATCCCATCCACGCTCTTGTCGCAGCCGCCGCAGCCGCTCGGGCTCGCTCGCGTCTACGAAGACGACCGTGTCACACTCGTGATCGAGGTTGCTTTCGAACAGGAGCGGGGAATCGATGACGATGGCTGTTATCGTCGAGTGATCGTCAACTCGTTGTATCATAGTCGCTTGCCGTTGCACAATCAAGGGGTGCAGCAGGCCCTCCAGGCGCTGCCGCTCGGCCGGGTTGGAAAACACGATTCGTGCGATCCGCCGCCGATCCACAGGCCCGCCCGGCGGCGCGGCCTTGTCGCCCCACCAGCCGCGCAGCGTTTGCATAACCTCGGGAAGCTGCAAGACTTCCTGATTGAGCCGGTCGTGGTCGATCACGAGGCAGCCAAGTCGCTCGAACTCCCTCGCAACCCGCGACTTGCCGGCGCCGATGCCCCCGCACAATCCTATGATCGGCTTGTTCAATCGCACGTCTACAGGTTCCGCCTGACCAAACTGCTTCCCGAAGCCAAGCCGGGCCCATTATCTTCCAGGGCCACCCCGCCGGGACAAACATTGGCCACCGCTGCCCGCAACTGACACCCTATCCGTTAGTCTGGCGTCAGGCGCCTGCCCCTGTCAACTGCCGGTAGCCCCTCTTTTCCGGGCCACCGCCCCGCCCGGCCTGACGGCGGCACGCCGGGTCGCAGCCCGCGGAAGCGTGTGCGAAGGCGAAGAACGACCGCTCAACGAGCGGAACAGCGACGTACGAGGCCCGGGCTCGCCGAGCGCTCGAACGGCGGCCCCGCTCGCGGCCGCGCGGGCAAGACGCCCAAGCTCCCCTGTCCGCACGTTCTGCGTTACTTCCGTGGCAGCGGGCGAGCGCCGGCCGAAGATCGCCCGACTGGAGCGTCGCATAACACCGACGGCCGGCTCATGCGCTACGCGCTAGTGTAGTGCCTCATATTTATTACGACTATCAGCGGCTTGGCGTGTCTGCTCCTTTCGAGGAGGATAAGACCCGTGCGCCGAGCCATTCCCATCACACTGACCGAAGCGGAGCGCGGAACGCTGACGACCTATGCCCGTAGCCGAACGGCCCCGGCGCGGCTCGTGCAGCGGGCTCGGATGGTGCTGGCGGCCCGCGCCCATGCGGGTGCTGCGCGAACGCTCGCGCCGCCGCACGCCCCGTCATGACCGGCGGCGGAGCAGCGCGACGGGGAGGAGCGGCAGGAACGCCACAGTTGGTTCCGGCATGAGGCACACGGTCCGCACAGGCAAATGGTCCGCACAGCGGACCCTACAAAACCCCGCAGGCGAGGGCGACGAAAGGATCGAGCGGCGGGTCGGCTTGGCCTCAGAAGTTGTGGGCGCGGCCGAAGGGGCGCGGGAAAGGATCCCCGGGGGTGCGGGTGCGAGAAGGGATTCACGCAGCAGCGGTTGTCGCTCCAGGCGACCGCCGAACCGTCGACACTGCTCGAGAGCAGTGGCACACGGGATGCTCCTTCTGAGCGGCGGGCGTCGAAACGTGGAGACGATGGCGCGGAGCGCGCTTGCTGGGGCTGCGCGTTCGGATACGGCCACGCGACGGTGCGGGCGGCTACAACGCGCGGCTCGGCAGGAACCTCGCCCTCCCACGTTGGCGCCACGCCGTCAGCCACAGAGGGCTGATGCTACGGGCGCGGGCCGCTACATCGACACGGCGGCCGGCGCGTCGTCCGCCGTTACGGCTCCGGCGGCGGCCCGGCCTGGACCTTGAGGTCTTCGAGCGGCTTGCCGTCGGGGTTGCGGACGGCGCACGAGACGGCCCACGGGCCGTCGGCCTCCACGACCTTCACCAGCAGCGTGTTCCAACCCGCGTCCAGCTTGATCGGCGTCTTGTCGCGCAGGGTCTCGTGCGCCCGGCGGCCGTTGAACTCGTAGACTATGCGGCCGTTGAGCCAGACCTTGGCGCCGTCGTCGCTGCCGAGCTCCAGGCGCGCGTCACGCGCCTCTGCGGACCACACCGCCGCCCGCAAGTAGACGCAGCGGTCGTGCCCGTCGTCGGTCTTCGTCAGGTCAAAGACCCACGGCGCCCCATCGTTGGTGAGCGGCAGAGGTTTCCACTCCACGCCGGCGGCCCCGGGGACCTCCGGCGGAAACGCGTGGGCCTGAACATAGGTCCAGTCTTTGCCGGCCTCGAAATACGGCCCCGCGATCTGCCAGGTCGTGATTTTCCCGTTCGCGTCGCGAATCTGATCCAGCGTCTTCTTAGCGTTGTCGCGCGTCTTGTCGTTCTGCGTCTTGTCGGCGACCTTGCGCAAGGCGGCGGTCGCCTCGTCGCGATGCCACGGGGCCAAACGCCCAGCCGCCGTGATCACGCCGGACTCCGCTTCCGCCCGCAAGGCGTCGTCGTCCAGGTACTGCTCGAGGAACGGCAGGACGCTGAGATCGCGGACCTTCGCGACGCCGCCGAGGACCTGCTTCTTCTCTTCCGGGCGCTGGGCGAGCGACATGGCGGTTTGATACAGTTGCGCGGTGGCTGCGGCGGGCCGGTCGCTGGGGACATCGAGCAGGCGAATGTAGCCCTGGAGCGCGAGCACGCGGTGCGTCTTGTTGTCGCTGTGCTGGGCGATGTCCAGAAGGTCGTCGAGCACCTCGACGCCGGGCCACTTGGCCAGGGCGCGGACGGCGGCGTCGACGATGTCGGCGTCGTCCGCCTGACGCGCGTCCCGGATCTTCGCCAGCGCCGCCGTGCCGCCGACGCGCCCCAGCACGTGGAGCAAGGCGACGCGCGCGGACGGGGTGGCCTCGTCCCAGGCGGCGAGCGCGGCCGGCGCCCGCTGCTGGGCGTCCGCGACTCGCTGGCAGACGGCGACGACCGCGTTTTCGGCCGCGTCGCGAACACTGTCGGGCTCGGCGGTCAGCAGCAGCTTCACCAGCGCCGGGGCGTCGTCGTCGCGGCCGAGTTGGCCGAGCGCCTCGCACGCGGCGAGACGGACGGACTCGTCTTCGTGGTGCGCCTGGGCGAGCAACACGGGCAAGGCGTCCGTACACCGGCGGGCCGCGAGCGCCCGAATCAACTCGACGCGCAGCTTCGGCTCGGCTTGCGCCAGCGTCATCAGCAACAGCTTGTCGGTCCCGGCGGCGTGCAGGCGGGCCAGAGCCCGACGGGCCGCATCGCGTTCGGCACCGTCGGTCACGGCCGCGGTTTGCACGAGCAGCAAGGCGGACCGTTCGTCCCCGAGTTCCTGCAGCGCTTGCAGAGCCGCCAGGCGAACGGGCACGTCCTTGCTGAGCAGCGCCGCTTCAGCCACCGCGACGCGCAGCGGTCCGCCGCCGGCCGGCGTGGGCTGCGCCAAAACCCGCAAGATAAGGACCTGGGTCGCGCTGGACACGTCGGGAAAGGTGTTCGAGAGAATGTCCGTCAGCGGCTCGCTCGGGAGCGCGGCGAGGTGGTCGGCCGCCGCGGCCCGCAACGCACGGTCGCCGGTGTCATCCGCCATGATGCCGATGAGCATCGGTACCGTCTCCTCGCCGTGCGCCGCGACCATGCCGTGCAGGGCGGCGATGCGCAGCGGGGGGAGTTCGGCCGACATGAACACGTCCGTGTAGATGGTCGCGGCACCCTCGATGTCGCCGTGCTGCAAGAGACCGTCGGCCGCCCGCAGCAGCGCTTCGGCCACGGGCACACGCAGCTCGGCGGGCGCATCGCTCCAGCAGCGCGGCAACGTCGTCTGCGCGATCGGGCCCCCGATGTCGCCCAGTGCCGCGATGGCGGCCCGTACGACCGCCGGGTCCTTGGCCTGGATGAGGGCGGCGAGTTGCGCGGCGCTGGCGTCGTCGCCGCGGGCCGCCAGGGCGTTAATCAGGGCGACTTGCCAGGGCGGGTCTTTCGCTTTTTCCAGGGCATCACGGAGCGAGGCGGCCGCGGCGGGGCTGGGGTTATTTTGCAGCGCACGCCGGGCGAGGTCACGGATTTCGCCGTCCTCGTCGGCCAGCAACGGAGCGAGGGCGGCGACGGACTCCGGCCCCGACAGGCGTTCGAGCTGGCGGAGCAGCCAGACGCGGGCGGGCTTGGCGGTCTGCGAACCAAGGCGCGCTGCGACGGCCTCACACAAAGTCCGCCGCTCCACGTCCGCGCCCGGCCGGCCGACGTAGAAGCAAATCTTCTCGAAGCTCTGCTGCGGCGCCTCGCGGTCGGGCAGGGTCTCCGCCCCCATTCCCGGCAGCAAGGCATCCAGCAGGCGCGCGTAATCGGCGGCGAACTGCTCGGGCGTCCGCGGCGACGCGGCGGTCTGGCCGCTGAGTTGCTTGACGAGGTCATCGACATCGGCGGCGGGCCGGCTCTGGCCGGCCACGAGACCGAGCAGGACGATCAGCGGAAGTGATTGGTACGGTCGCACGGGAATGCTCCCTTTGAGCACACGGGCGGATCGTGCCCGCCCGCCTTTCCTTCCTACAGTCGCCACGGAGCCCGCTTCGGGCGGTCCAGCCAGCGGGCGGCGAGCTCGTCGCCGACGATTTGCTGCCTGGCGGGATCCCACTTGATCGCTCGGCCGAGCCACCAGGCGATGTTGCCGAGATGGCAGACGGTGACCGAGCTCGCCCCGATACCCACGTCGCAAATCGGCCGCTGCCGCGAACGAATGCAGTTGAGCCAGTCCTGGTCGTGCCCGGGGCTCTCGTACAGGTGCACGTCGTTGGGGCCGAGCGGCTCCTGGCCAATGCTGTCCGGCCAGGTCTTGAAATACCCGCGATTCACCTCGATTTTGCCGTCGGTGCCGGTGAACAGCACGCCGTTCGCGCCGCCGTGATACATGACGACGCCGCTGGCGTACTTGTAGGTGAGCGTGCGGGCGTCGGCGACATCGGGCGGGATGACCTCGGCCGGCCCCGAGCCGTCCATGCCCATGCCCCACTGGGCGATGTCGAAGTGATGGGCGCCCCAGTCGGTCATCATGCCGCCGGAGTACTCGCGAATCAGCCGCCAGCCGCCGCTGAAGTCGCCGCTGCAGCGCTCGCCGTTGTAGGGGTACCACGGGCTCGGGCCGAGCCAGCGGTCCCAGTCCATGCCGTCCGGAACGGGCTCCTCCGGCAAGTACTTCTCGCCGGACGGTCCGCCGATGCCCACGTGCACCGTTTGCAGCTTGCCGATGCGTCCGCTGCGGACCAGCTCGCAGGCCAGGCGGAAGTTGCCGTCCGAGCGCTGCTGGCTGCCCGTCTGGAACACGCGGCCGTATTGGCGGGCGGCCGCCACCATCGCCCACGCCTCGCGGATGGTCAGCGACAGCGGCTTCTCGCAATACACGTCCTTGCCCGCGCGGCACGCGGCGATGGCCACCAGGGCGTGCCAGTGATCGGGGACGGCGATCAGCACGGCGTCAATGTCGGCGCGGGCCAGCAGCGCTTCGTACTCGTTGTACGTGTCGCAGCCCTTGTACGTGCCGGCGGTCTTGTCCGCGGCGTACGCCTCCTCGACCTTCTTCTGGGCTTCGTCGCGCTTGTTTCGCCGGACGTCGCAGACGGCAAGGATCTGGACTTCGCGGTTATTGACGAGGTTATTCAGGTGGCCGCTGCCCATGTTGCCGATGCCGATCATGCCGAGCGTGATCCGCTCGCTGGCCGCCATGCGGCCCCAGGCCCGGGCCGACAGCACATAGGGGGCCGCCGCGACCGCCGCCGCCCCGGTGAGGAACCGCCGACGCGAAACGCGCGTGGGTGTGGTCATCTTCGAGTCCCTTGCGCCAGGCCAACTCATGCCGCGCCCGGTGGATTCGCCGGGCAGCGCGCGAGTGCGAGCTTACCGCGCGACGGCGCGGGCTGAAAGCGTGGCATTCGGTGCACTCGGTCCGCCCGGGCCGAAGCACGCCCCCGGACGTGATTACCGCTACCGGGCCAACTGCTCGGCGAGGTCGGCGGGCGTGGTGACCGGAGGGCGGCAGGTGGAATTGCGACAAACGTACGCCGCGGGTTGGCCCGCAACGAGCGTGCGGCCCTCCAGCAGCGGACTCGCGACGGTATCGGCGGGCCGCGCGGGGTCGTGCAGCATGAGCACGCGGTTTGGGAGGTAGGTTTGGTAGACCTGCTTCAGGAGCGCTTGTGTCTCGGGCTGCGACGGATCGCCGACGATCGCAATCTCGACCGGCCCGCCGCGCGCGAAATCGACGCCGGCCAGGAAACGCTCGGAAGACCACGGCGAGCGCGTTACGTCGCCCGCAAACGTGGACATGGTGCGGTCCGCGAGCGCCCGCAGCTCACCGTCTCCGAGCAGCGCCGCCAGCCGCAGCAGGTTCATGAGCTGCACGGAGTTGCCCGAGGGCGTGGCGTTGTCGCGGACATCGTTGGTGCGAGCGATCAGCGGTTCATGGTGGTCGGGCGTGAAATAGAAGCCTCCGCCGTCGCGGTCCCAGAATTGGGCGATCACCGTGCGATTCAGCTCGACTGCCCGATCCAGCCACCGCCGCTCGAACGTCGCCTCATACAGCTCGATGAGCCCCTCGATCAGGCACGCATAGTCGCTCAGGAATGCGGTTTCGGTCGTGCGGCCGTCGCGCGCGCACCGCACGAGCCGGCCCTGCCGGCACTGGTTCTCCAGGATGAACACGGCGGCCCCGCCGGCGGCGCGGATGTACTTCGGCTCGGCGAGCACGCACCCGCCGCGGGCCAGGCTGGCGATCATCAGCCCGTTCCACTCGCACAGGATCTTGTCGTCCACGGCCGGCGGCACGCGCCGGGCCCGCGCCGCGAGGAGTTTCTCCTTGGCATGGCTGACCCGCTGGTGCAGCTCCTCCACGGGAATGCCGTGCATCCGCGCGCAGCATTCCTCGTCGCGCAGCAGGCGCGGGACGCTCTTGGCCGCGTCCGGATCGCGTGCATCCCGCCAGCTTCCAATGGGGCTGATGTCGTAGCTCGCGCAGAACTTCTCGCCGCACTCTGGGCCCAGCACCTCGAGCACTTCGCTGGGAAACCAGGTGTAGTAGCGGCCCTCGCTGCCCTCGCTGTCAGCGTCGCGCGAGCTGTAGAATCCGCCGCCGGGCGCGTGCAAGTCGGCCAGCACGTAGTCGAGGATCTCGCGGGCGATGCGGGCGTAAAGCGGTTTCTTCGTGAGCTGAAAGGCGTCGAGGTAGATGCGGCTGACGAGGGCTTGGTCGTAGAGCATCTTTTCGAAGTGCGGCACGTGCCACTCGACGTCGGTGCTGTAGCGATGGATGCCGCCGCCGAGCTGGTCGTAGATCCCGCCTTGGGACATGTGCGTCAGGGTCAGCTCGACCAGGGCGAGCAGTTGCAAGCGACGGGCGCTGCCGTCCATCCGCCGCACCGCCGAGCGTAACAGCAGGTCCATCGCCATGCTGGGCGGAAATTTGTTGGACCCGCCGCTGACGAGCCCGCCGCTGGTCTCGTCGAACGCCGCGCCGATCTTCTCCGCGGCCTCGTCGACGACGGCGAGGGTGAGTTCCGCGCCGTCGGCCGGCCGGGCCAGCAGGCTCTGGCGCACGGCGTCGGCGAGCTGACCGGCCTGCTCGGCAATCTCGTCGCGGCGCTGCTGCCAGACGAGCCCGATTTTTGTGCACAGCTCACGGAAGCTGGGCCGCCCGTAGCTCGCGGCCGGGGGAAAATAGGTGCCGGCGAAGAAGGGACAGAGGTCGGGGGTCAGCCAGACGCTCATCGGCCAGCCGCCCTGCCCCTCATTGAGGATCAGCGTGGCCTGCATGTAGATTTCGTCGAGGTCCGGCCGCTCCTCGCGATCGACCTTGACGTTGACGAACAGGTCGTTCATCAGGGCCGCCACTTGCGGGTCCTCAAAGCTCTCGCGGGCCATGACGTGGCACCAGTGGCAGGCGGAATAGCCGATGCTCAGGAAGATGGGTTTGTCCTCGCGGCGGGCTTTCGCGAGGGCTTCGGCCCCCCATTCGTGCCAGTCGACCGGATGGTGGGCGTGTTGCTGAAGGTAAGGCGAGGTGGCGCGCGCGAGGCGGTTCGCGGGAACCGGTGAGGTTGTTGCGGTCATCGTCTGCCTCGCCTCCCACGTGAAAGCGCTCGTGGTCGCGGCTGCGCACGCCGGGAACACCTGCGCGCCGTCCAGGGTCTCTCCGGTCGCCGTCTCCTCGCGCAGCGGCCGGACTTGTCGCGTCTTTGGATTCTTTTCGCCCCCCCTCCGAAGTCAACCGCGGCCGGCGTGATTAGCCGTGCGCACGCCGTGCGCCTTTCACGCTTTCGTCCGCTTGCACCCGCCCATCCACGGACAGCTTTCCTGCTGCGGGCACTTCGCGCAGCCGTAGAGGCGCGATACCAGCGGCAGGATCACGAACGAGTTGACCGCGAACGCGAGCAGGAGCGCCAGCAGCGGCCACGATAGGTGGCAGACCAGCCCAATACCCGCAGCAATGGGCGGTGCGAGCCACAGCGGGACGATGACCGGGATGTGCCGGCGGAATTGTCGCCGGAAACGCTCGCCGTCCTGTTTTGTGCGGAGCTTCGGTGCGATTTGTCCGTAACCGCAGGGACACAGCCGCGTGTCGAAGAAGTGGCAGTACGGGCAGACGAAAGCGATGATCCACAGCGCCCCGCCGACGCCGTAGGCGGCGTAGAGCGCCGCCGTCAACCCGCCCATTGTGCCGCCGCCGAGCGTGGTCCAGAAGAGACACGCCCCCAGCACGAGCATCGCCACGTACGGCAGGTTGTCGAGTAGCGCCTGTGCCTGCGTTACGCGCGGCAGCGGGCAGGCTTCCGGCGTTTGCGATTGCGGAATTGGGTCCAAGCTGAGCCTCTCGTCCTGCGCCCTGGCTACATCGCGTCCAGGATTTCCGCCGCGTCGCGGACAAACTTGGGGCACATGGTCTGGTGCACCTTGCGGTCCTGGGCCTGCTGCCAGCCCTCCGGCGTGCTGAGGTCACAGCCGAGGAGGTCGCGGCAGATGATCGACTGGTTGCGGGTCTTGAAACGAGTCACGAAGTCGCGGACGCGTTCGTACATGGCGGCCTTGGCCCGCGGATCGGTCGTTGTTTCGGCGCCGTGGCGTAGCCCAAGCACCATGATCGCCCCGGTGACCGCGCCGCAAGCTTCGCCGAGGCGGCCGATTCCGCCGCCGAACGGGGCCGCGAGCATCAAGCAGCGCTTCTCGTCGAGCCCCTCATCGGGACCGTAAGCGGCCAGGACGGCCTGGGCGCAGTTGAATTGTCGGGCGAAGAGGTCCAGAGCGTGTTCAGGTTTCGTCATCAAAGCACCTGTCGGACCGCCGGATCCGCTTGGTGGACGCCAGCGGCGCGGACGACGTTGGCCTTCGGCGGGTCAACCAAGCTGCAGTGTAATGGCGCTCCGAGCGGCCCTGCCAGTGGAGGGTGGTGGCGTGGTCCGCAACGCGAGTGCCGCGAGCTGTGTGGGCGGGTCGGTCTATTCGACGATGGGACAGGGCGGCACCGGTACGTGATGTATGGGTGGGACGCGTCCCGAGCGGGCTCGGGGCCAATCCACGCGCAACCTCACGGGGTCTGCGGTCAAAGTACAGCGTGGGCGATCCTACAGTTTCCCCGCCAGCGCGGCTCTGACCTCAGAGAACTTCTTCTGGACGAACACGTCACCTTCCTGAAGGTAGTCCACGTTCTTCGACCGCGGCGACACACGTTCTAGCGGGTTTATGACGACGATCGTCTTTTTTCTGCCATTCTCCACCAACTTCCGAGCTTGCGCGATAATCCGCCGGCGGTCCGCGGATACACCGACGACCCAGAGATAAGGCGCAGTACGCACTGATGAAAGCCGGTTTTCCTCTGGTCCGTTCAGAACATTGAATTCCTCGTTCAGGACTCCGCATCCGCGGGTCTGGATGACCTCTTCCACCTCCGCTAATGGCAGAAGGTCGTCAATGTTGTCCGAGAAAACCCTTTTCAGCAGACCCACCCTTTGCAGAGCCTTGAGCCAGCGGTGACAGTCAGATGGCTCGCCATTGATATACTTGAGATCTACATCCAGCAGATCCTTCAGTGTGCCGTCAAAGTCGCACGCGAGCCTCTCAGGGAGTGTATCCTCCCTGCCGAATAGGAATCTCCCGGACTCGGGGTCGTCTACTCCGAACGCTTTGTGAAGCTCAGGCAAGCGCGGAACGCCCGCTTCGTAGGAGAGCCCCGATCCAGCGTAAAGGTCAAACGGCGTGCAATCCCGAAGGACGTTGCAATCACAAGGAGCAGGACGGAACGGCGTGGAGGGAGGATCATCCCGTATGCGCATGCTGAGTTTTCCGAGCAGTTCGGCGTCGCTGTAGCGCGGGATGCCGATGGTCAGTTGGACTTCGCGACTAGATCTGCGGTCCGCTGTTGCGCGGTGTCGATCGCGCCGCACTTGCTCGACGACCTTGTCCAGATGGCGATATACCTCCTGGATCTCGTCTGGGTCAGCCTTCGAATACAGGTAGAAGTAGGGGTCCACGCACCCGAGAGCCTTTCCGTCGTATGCCAGGTGCGCGCTGAGATATACGATGCGACTCTTATCCCCTGACTCGCTATCGCGCTTCCATCCCCATAGCACTCGCCATCGTTTACCTGTGCAGATGCCCTTCCTCGACACGGGCACGCCAAGAGGCCACCAGCTCGGCTGATACCCCCGAGGCAAAGAGAGTCTGGCAGTTCCGCACTTGCCATCCTTCGGTGGCGCTTGAACCGGCCCAGCGCAGCCGCTCATCGCAACTTGGCCTGTAACACGCACGGATTTGTCCACAACGTAGCGGAAGTCCACGATATGTTCGCCTTGCGTTGGAGAACAGTGATCATTCGGTTGAGACACGGGTTCCTCAACAGCGACAGTAGCGGTTAGGACTGAAGTCAGGGCGGCGATGGAGCCGGGCGGATCACGCCGCGGCTCGAACTGAAGGGGACAGTTGAAGTACGCATGCGCGGCAGCCATGGTAGCGGGGCCGGTCAGCCCCATGAGTAGGACTACGCGATCAACCTTCCGATCCACGCCGAACTCATCCTTAGCGGTAAGGCCCTTGGCGACCACGACCAACGCAGGATGACACTCCGCGTTCTTCCGATCGGTACCTGCGCCGGACAATGCCGTCACCTCAAGCCGGTCAGTTCCGATTTGGATCCAGCCGCGACTGCCGGGTGCGCGCGGCTCATGAAAAGCCAGGGACTCTGGAAGGAGAGCGTCACGGGCAAGCTGCGACAGCAACCGGGTAGTGAAGTCGAATCGCAGCGGCGACCCGAAGACGAATACATTGCACGGTGATTTCCCGACGGTCACCCAGTAGCTGTACCACGATCGCCAGGAAGGCGACAGGCAACGTATCGCGCCCCTGCGAGTCGCGCGTAGCCGGTCAAAGAACTTCTCGGCCGCCCAGTGGTCCCAGTTCGCGTCTGGCTCGTCGCTAAATAAGAAGTCACTGCGTGGGCGACTCATCCAAAGGCGGAACGCGAGATTCCTCAAGTCCCAGTAAGAGAGCCAACGCCTGTCGCGCAGGAGCCGCAGCAGCCGGCGCAGAAGCCATTCGGCAACGTGTACAACACCATGCTCGACAACTGCCATCGGCACTTGCCCTGATGCGCTTCGCCGGGCGTCATCACCGCCGCGCGGAACGGCACCCGGCAACGGCCGGGGGACGAGGTCATGCAGACCCCTCGCGCGCGACGGCGCGCCACATAGGCAGTATACTCCGCCTGCCATGGACGGTCTACCGCCCGGATCGGCGCAAGACGGCTTTGTCCCGGCATCTGCACACGTCGCCAACCCTGGCTGCGAACTGATCGACTCGCTTTAGCCCCGCGCGTCCGAGCAGCCACGGTTAGAGGCGCACCATGCGCGCTGCGCCACGTTTTGAGACCGCGCCAGCAGAAGGCCACTTGCCCTTCAGCACTGATTCTGCCGATTCTTCCCGATCTTCGCCCGGGTGTCCCTGATCGTGACGGTGCGGTTGAACACGAGTCGACGTCGGCCCCGGGGGGCCGGCGCTACGGACCCGGGGACGGCTCCCTCACGGTCGCGGTTCGGATCGACGGGCGGGGAGGCGCCGGCCGCTACACGTTGGACACGGAGGTCCGACGCTGCTGCTTCCTCTCAATCTTCGTCCACGTGTCTTTCCGCGTCCCCATGCGTCCGAAGCTCGACGGCCGCCTGGGCCGCCAGCAGGCCGTCGAGAGTGTACTGCGTGCCGCATTCCGGGCAGCGCGCCTCGTGCAACCCGCGCAGGTCATAGCCGCAACGGGGGCACGGCAGCTTGGCAATATGCCGCGTCGGCCCGCCCCGCCACAGGTACGCCGTCGCACCGATCCACACGCCCGCGGCGAGAAGGCCGCCAAGGTCCCAGGGATGAACCGCGTGAACGTTGCTGCCGAGCAATGCGTCGTTGCTCAGCACCACCAGCCAGGCTGCGGACACGGCGCTGGCCGCCGCCAGAATCGTCAGACCGACGCGAGCCGCGGTCCAGTGCACCAACGTCCGCCACACGGCCCACCAGCCGATCAGCAGCACGCCAGCCGCCAGCGCGTTCGACAGCACGAACGGCATGCCGACTTCGTCCTCGTATGGCCACAGTGGGCGTTCCTGGAGCACGATGTAGGCCTCGTCACGCACAAACCACGCGACCAGTAGGACCGCGAGCCCCAGAAAGACACGCGAAAGTTGAGTGGACATCGCTATCCCACGCCAGTTTGGTCAGCACGGTTGCCGGCCCTACGCTGCGTTTTCCCCTGGATCATCAGCCACGCGAGCATCCGCGTTTCTTCGCTCCGCCGCGCCCTGCCGCTACGTGCCTTTCTTCTCGATCTTCGCCCACGTGTCCTTCAGCGTCACGGTGCGGTTGAAAACCACGGAGCCCGGAAGCGAGTCCTTGTCTACGCAGAAGTAGCCGTGGCGCTCGAACTGGCAACGCGTGCCGGGGGCGGCATTCGCGACGCTGGGCTCGACGTACGCGGCGTGGATCGTCTCCAGCGAGTCGGGGTTGAGGTTGCTCTTCCAGTCGCGCCCCGTGTCTTCGGGCCGCGCGGGCTGAAGCCCGCGGCTCTCAGCTTCGCGGAGCGCGTCGTCGCTCACGTCGTCCGGGTCGGGCTTGGTAAACAAATGATCGTACAGCCGCACCTCGACCGGCAGCGCGTGGGCGGCGCTGACCCAGTGCATAGTACTCTTGACTTTGCGGCCGTCGGGGGCATCGCCGCCGCGGGTCGCCGGATCGTACGTGCAATGCACCTCGACGACGTTACCCGAAGCGTCCTTCATGCAGCCGGTGCATTTGACGAAGTACGCGTAGCGCAGCCGGACCTCGTTGCCGGGGTAGAGCCGCCAGTACTTGGGCGGCGGCGTCTCGCGGAAGTCGTCGTGCTCAATATAGAGCACCTTGCTGAACGGGACCTTGCGCGTGCCGGCGGACGGGTCCTCCGGGTTGTTGATCGCGTCGAGCTCCTCGACCTGCCCGTCGGGGTAGTTGTCGATGACCAGCTTGAGCGGCCGCAGCACGCCCATGACGCGCGGCGCGACCTTGTTCAGGTGCTCGCGGACGCAATGCTCCAGCAGCGCCACATCGACCGTGCTCTCGACCTTCGACACGCCGATCCGCCGGCAGAACTCGCGGATCGCCTCGGACGGGTAGCCGCGGCGGCGCATGCCGGAGACCGTCGGCATGCGCGGGTCGTCCCAGCCGCGGACGCGGCCGGATTTGACCAGCTCCAGCAGCCGGCGTTTGCTCATGACGGTATACGTCAGGTTGAGGCGAGCGAATTCGATCTGCTGCGGATGGTGGATTTTCTTGCCCCACGGGCCGGAGCCGTCGTCGGTGCGGCCCTCGTTGACCGCGTCGATGAACCAGTCGTAGAGCGGGCGGTGGTTTTCAAATTCGAGCGTGCAGATGCTGTGCGTGATGCCTTCGAGCGAGTCCTCGAAGCCGTGCGCCCAGTCGTACATCGGGTAAAGGCACCACTTGTCGCCGGTATTGTGGTGCGTGGCGTGCATGATGCGATACATGACCGGGTCGCGTAGGTTGAGGTTGGCGTGGGCCATGTCGATCTTGGCCCGCAGCGTCTTAGTGCCGTCGGGGAACTCGCCCTTACACATGCGTTCGAACAGGTCGAGGTTCTCCTCGATCGAGCGGCTGCGGAACGGGCTGTCCTGGCCCGGCGTCGTCAGCGTGCCGCGGGAACGGCTCATCTCGTCGGCGGCGAGGTCGCAGACGTACGCCTTGCCCTTCTTGATCAGCTCGACTGCCCACGCGTACATGTGGTCGAAGTAGTTCGAGCCCCACAGCACGCCGGCCTTCGGGTCGTCGTCGCGCATCCCCGGCCACTTGGCCCCGAGCCAGCGCACGTCGTCGATGATCGAGCTGACGTATTCCTGCTCCTCCTTCTCGGGGTTCGTGTCGTCCATGCGCAGGTTAAAATGCCCGCCATAGTCGGCCGCCAAGCCGTAATTGAGATTGATGCTCTTGGCGTGGCCGATGTGCAGGTAGCCGTTGGGCTCGGGCGGGAAGCGCGTGCACACGCGTCCGCCGAAGCGGCCGGTGCGGTTGTGCTCGTCCACGATCTCGCGGATGAAGTCGTGCCGGCAGGCGTCGTCGGGCCCGGACTTGGGCGTGGCGGCGTCACGGCGGCGCTCCGGCGGGTTGGGATGCTTGGATGCGTTCATAGGTCAGCACCTGTTACCGAGCCCGCTCCCCGGGCACTCTATCGGCCAGGGGCTCGGGGACCGCATATGCTATCCAGGCTGGCGGGCCGGGACAATTCCGCGGCGGCGCGCGGCCAGCGATGACAGCGATGAGCGATGACGAACCCAATGGCGCGGCCAGAGGGCGTCGGCGGGCATGGAGATTCCACGGCCCCGGGGCGCGCAGGGGGCTGGGGGCTGAGACGGGTGACGCCGCGGGGCGCGGGCTGCCGCGGGCTCAGGTGGTTGCGGGGACTCCCGGCCCGGGCCCTAGAACGTGCGCCCGCGTGTCGGAGTGGGTCAGGATTGGGTGATTCCGGCCGCAGAGGCGGTCGAGGTTCCCCTGCGCCGCCCCACGCGTCAGGCCCGCCCGCCACGCCGGGCTTGGGCCGTTGTGTGGCTGCGAGTCAGGGCCAACTGCAACTCGGTGATCTCCCGCAGCGACGTTTTGAGCTGGCGATGTTCCCGGATCGGTGCTTTGACCTCAGCCGTGAGGTCCTGCGGGACATGGACCGTCCGGGGCTTGCCGCGTTCCTTGAGCGTGACGTGGGCTCCGCCGCCGCGTTGGCGGCCAAGCGGAGTCGCCAGGGACGGGCAGCGGGCAAGCCCAGGCGTGTCTTCCTTCCTCTCGGCGGGGGCTGGCCGAGCCGCGGAACCGAACGGCGGGAAGGTGCCGGCGCGCCCTTGAAAACTGCGCCGGTCTTTGCCAAAATAGCGGGTCTGCCGGCTGGGTTGCTCGCGGACCCGCCGGTGCAGGGCGGCACCTGAGGGCGAGTGTGGGACGGTGTCCGCCCGGTTGGCCTGCCGGTGGTCGCGTGACTGCGGTTGCGCGGCTCTTTGACCCGTTGGAATGGGCCGCGGGTACCGGTCGACGACGACATGCCCCGCTACGGTTTCCAAGCCGTTCCGGACTCGAATGAATGGAGAATGCGCCGGCGCGCGACCGGCCCGGGAGTGGTGCGGATTCCGCTCCCGCTTTGCAGGTTCCGGCCGCTGGCCACCCCGCCACGGGACGCGCGGTCGGCGCAGGGTCACTAACTAACGGAGATGCGTATGCCCAGCTTTCTCGACACCTTCATGCAGCAGGTGACCGCCAAGAACCCCGAGCAGAAGGAGTTCCACCAGGCGGTCCACGAAGTCGTTTCCTCGCTGGAGCCGGTGCTCGATCGGCACCCGGAGTTCAAGAAGGCCAAGATCCTCGAGCGCATTGTGGAGCCGGAACGGGCGATTCTGTTCCGCGTGCCCTGGCAGGACGACCGCGGCGAAGTGCAGGTCAACCGCGGCATGCGCGTCGAGTTCAACAGCGCGATCGGCCCGTACAAGGGCGGCCTGCGTTTCCACCCCTCCGTCAACCTCGGCATCATCAAGTTCCTCGGCTTCGAGCAGGTCTTCAAGAACGCGCTCACGACGCTGCCGATGGGCGGCGGCAAGGGCGGGTCCGACTTCGATCCCAAGGGCAAGAGCGACAGCGAGGTCATGCGCTTCTGTCAGAGCTTCATGAACGAGCTCTACCGCCACATCGGCGAGTACGTTGACGTGCCCGCCGGCGACATCGGCGTGGGCGGCCGGGAGATCGGCTTCCTGTTCGGGCAGTACAAGAAGCTGACCCGCAAGTTCGAAGGCGTGCTCACCGGCAAGGGCCTCAACTGGGGCGGCTCGCTCATTCGGCCCGAGGCGACCGGCTACGGCCAGGTCTACTTCGCCGAGGAGATGCTCAAGACGCGTGGCAAGACCATGAAGGGCATGCGGTGCGTCGTGTCCGGCTCGGGCAACGTCGCCCAGTACGCGTGCGAGAAGGTGATGCAGCTCGGCGGCAAGGTGTTGAGCATGTCCGACTCGAACGGCTTCATCCTGGACGAGGACGGGATCGACGAGAAGAAGCTCGCGTTCGTGCTGGAGTTGAAGAACGTCAAGCGCGGCCGTATGAAGGAGTACGTGAGCAAGTTCCCGAAGGCGACCTACAAGGATGTCGATTCGAAACTCGACCACAACCCGCTATGGCAGGTCAAGTGCGACGTGGCTCTGCCCTCGGCGACGCAAAACGAGATCAACGAGATCGACGCCAACAACCTGGTCAAGAACGGCTGCTTCTGCGTGTCGGAAGGCGCGAACATGCCGACCACGCCGGCCGGCGTGAAAGTCTTCCTCGAAAGCAAGATCCTCTACGGGCCGGGCAAGGCCGCCAACGCCGGTGGCGTCGCCACCAGCGGCCTGGAGATGTCGCAGAACGCGATGCGCCTGGGCTGGACCCGCGAGGAGGTCGATCAGCGCCTGCACGGCATCATGATCAACATTCACGAGAACTGCCGGTCGACGGCCGAGAAGTACGGCACGCCGGGCAACTACGTGAATGGCGCGAACATCGCGGGCTTCCTGAAGGTGGCGAACGCGATGATGGATCAGGGCTTGGTGTAAGGCCGGCTTGAGTCTGATGTAGCGGCCGACCCCCGCGTCGGCCGTAGCGAACGGTAAGCACTACCCGACGGCTGACCCGGCGAAAGCCGGGTCAGCCGTCCGTGTTTGTTCGCCGGACGCGCTGTCCTGGCGTCCCCACCGGCGGCGACGCGCTCCCGGATCGCTGGCCGCCCGTTGCACGCCCAGGGAAAACGGGGCTGGCCGAGGAAAAAACTCGACGCTGGCCCCCATGCGTGGCATTATTCAATCAGGAATTCATTTCTCGAGCTTGCTTGATTAGGGCGAGTGCCCGAGCGGTCGGTTGTAGCTCCAGCCGGCGAGCGCGTGAGGGGGTGCGAGCAGCCGGGGCGTTCAGTTCCACAAGGTAACGCGTGCGCGACGGGGGCGTCGTTCGTGGCGCCCACAAGCGCCGCTTGGCAAGGCCGGCCAGGGGCCGACGGTTGGCGCTGCGCACATAGCAACTGGCTGTCACCGCCTTTGCCACTCGCCGAGTGGGCACGGACCGCGTAGCTCTTGAGTCTGAAACACAGGTAGGAGGAGCATCATGTGCAATGACGGACGGTTGGTCCGATCGGCCAGCAGCAAGTACTTGGACCGTCCTTGGCCGCCGGCAATCATGGTACTCGCCGTGGCGGCATGTCTGGCCGCGAGCTTCGGCGTGGCCAACGCCGACATCGAATACCACAAAAACTTCTACGTGGACGAGGTGAAGCCCGACGCGTTGATCAAGGCGGGCGGCCAGGCCCAAACGTGGTGCGGCAGTAAGATAGAGCCGGACACACAGACGATCTTCGACTGGCATCAGTCTTCTACATGGACCTGCAAGCAGTACAGACGTGCGGACACCCGCACACGGATAAGCACGCTTCATCATGGCCTGCCCCCAGAATCCACCGGCAAGACCGCAAGCGACGGCTGGCAAGATATGACGGTGGCCGTCGACGACCATGTTCAGAAGAACAGCGCAGGCGTCATGGTATACGTCTCCCCGCGCAAGGTCGAAGAAACCGTGATGAAGACGAAAAAGGGGGACCGTACTTTCAGGCAGTACGTTCAGGTGGACCTTGATGGCTCTGCCGGGCCGGGGGTGCCTGATTCTGGCCCAAATCACCATCATCAGGAGCCGCATCCTCGGAGGCACTCAGCGGACTCGTTTTCCGCTGTCCAGTTAAAGGGGACGAAGTACTTCCAGGACATCGGCGACCCGAGCACGAGGCTGCTGGGGGAAGTCGGAGAATACGACATGCGGGGAGGATGCTGGGCCGACCCGAACCACGACCCGATGGGGAAAAAGAAGGAGCACGGCGAACGACTAGACCCCTCAATTCTCACCATCACCGACGTGGACACCGGCGTATCCGTCACCGAGCCGTTCATGTCGGAGGAGGCGGGCTTCGACAATGGTCTGATCTCCCTCGACGACAACGGGATTCGATTCACGATTCCCACAAACGACCCGAACGCGTTTGTGTGGCTCAACTTCACGACGCTCTCCGACTGGGTCCAGGAGCCCTACACGTACGGGGCACGCCTGGACGCCGACGGACTCACCGCCTGGGGCCTGACCCCACTGTCCGGCTGGCAGGTCACGACCACGGCGGACGCGGTCGAGGCTTTCTATCCCTTCGGACCGGATGGTCTGCTCGCCGACTACGCGCTGCTCCAGCCCCCGGAGGACCTGTTTACGCCGGGGCACTCGTATCAGTACGACGTGGGCACTGGCGATGGCGCCTGGGACGCCGTGTCGCCCGAGCCCACGACGCTCGCGCTGCTGGCGATGGGCGTGCTGACCATGACCCGGCGCAGACGATGAGCGCTGGCGGCCAGACCGCCGAAGAGTGGGCCGCGCTTGGGAATTGCGTAAATGGTGCGAACATCGCGGGCTTCCCGAAGGTGGCGAACGCGATGATGGATCAGGGGCTCGTCTCGTCCCTGAGCAAGCGTGAGTTCTTGGCTTCTTCGCCGGGGCGGCGCAAGAAGCACTCGAAATGCCCGCGTTCTTGCGGATAAGAGCGGTCATCAGCCAGACGACCCCTTAAGCGCACGGAGGCATTTCGAGTGAGCACCAGTAGACTCCAAAAGCTGATCAACCATAAGCGCCGGATTCAGTATCGACTGCGGAAGCAAACCTGGACGCCGCAGGACCGCCCGATGTTCACGGCCGCGACATTCACTACGAACTCGCCGACCGTGTTCGCGGGTTGGGGCCCGGCGGCCTCGGAGCGGTGCACCACCTGGCTCGGCGGGTTGGGCTGATCTGAGGCCCTTGACCGGCGGCGGCACCTGCTCAGGGTGCGCTTGCCGTACCACGAGTCGGATCACGTCCTGAACGTGGCCTACAACGTCCTGTCCGGCGGCACCTGCCTGAAAGACCTGGAGCTGTGGCGCAACGATGGAGTCTACCTGGACGCCCTGGGTACCCAGCGTATCCCCGACCCCACTACGGCAGGTGACTTCGGCCGCCGCTTCACGGCGGACGATGTGGAGGCTCTGCAGGACACCCTCAACGAAGTGCGGCTGGGCGTCTGGCGGCAGCAACCGGCGGCATTCTTCGAGCAGGCGATCCTGGACGTGGACGGCGTGCTGGCCGAGACGTACGGGGAGTGCAAGCAGGGGATCGGCCTGGCCTATGACGGCACGTGGGGCTACCACCCACTGGTGGTCTCGCTGGCCAGCACGCAAGAGCCGCTGTACTTGGCCAATCGCGCGGGCAATCGGCCGTCGCACGAAGGCGCGGCCGGCTACCTGGACCAGGCCGTCACGCTGTGCCGGCGGGCGGGCTTCCGCCGCATCTTGTTGCGGGGCGACACCGACTTCAGCCAGACGGAGCACTTGGACCGCTGGGACACGGTGGGCCTGCACTTCCTGTTCGGTCTGAACGCGATGCGGAACCGGATCGACCGGGCCGAGAATCTGCCGAAATCCGCCTGGAAAACGCTCTAGCTCTTCGAAGCCCAGCGCACGCTCGCGGACGGAGGATGCCCGGCGCACCGACGATCACCTGGCCGCGGCTGCCTGTGAAGTCCCGGACCCTCCCGCGACTCAGCGCAGCACCGGAGCGGAAGGGATGCTTCGCGAGCATCCCGTCTTTGACAAGTGCATACGTTGTCCGTGACGCGGTTCGCTCGGCTCATCACGCCGACGATTGGCCACGCCGGTGACATGCCGTCGTCGCGAGGACAACACCTGCCGGGGCGCCGCTTGGTTCCTCGCGCTGCGCTGGCGCGCTCGCTGCCGCTCGCGCCTCGATTTCACCGCTTCCTCACCGGCGCGGTCCGGATTGCGGACGCCGTTCGGATCACCCGGCCTCAGGTGCGGAGCCGTGACGCTACCCGCGGAAGAAGAGTAGTGTTGTGAGGAGGAACAGCGGGAGCAGCAGCGCCCCCGAATACGCCATGTACCCGAAGAAGCTCGGCATCTTCACCCCGGCCTGCTCCGCGATCGACTTGACCATGAAGTTCGGGCCGTTCCCGATGTAGGTGTTCGCCCCCATGAACACCGACCCGCAACTCACCGCCGCCAGCAGCGGGGCCGGAATGCTCCCCGTCGCCGTCCCCACGCCATGCAGCAGCGGCATCCCCGGCGGAGCCAGTGTGCCGGCGGTCTCGAAGTACACCATGTACGTCGGCGCGTTGTCGAGGAAGCTGCTCAGCAGTCCGCTGGCCCAGAAGAAATGCCACGGCTCCGTCAGCCCGAGCTGCGGCCCGCGCGCCCGCAGAATCTCGATCGGCACCTGCATCGTGATGAAGATGCCGAGGAACAGGCAGGCGACTTCGCCGATCGCCGTGAAATTGAACTGGTTCTCGTAGCGCAGGCCCCGCGGCGTGGTCAGCAGCGACAGGCCGGCCATCGCGAGTTGCACGAGCTCGCGCAGGTAATGTGGCGCATGCCACGTCGTGCCCGGGAAGGCCTTGGCCGGGTCGAGCGTGCCCACCGCCAGCACGACGCCCAGCAGCCAGACGACGTTGACCAGCCCGGCGACGCGCAGCGGCTGCCGCTCGGCCTGGTCGCGGGCGAGCGCTTCCGGCCGCTCATGCCGGTACGCCCAGCCGTCCCAGATGTAGTACACGACGAGCAGGATGCCAACCAGAAACGCCCACGGCCGCCACAGCCGGAGCGTCCACAGGAAATCCACGCCCTTGAGATAGCCGAGAAACAGCGGCGGATCGCCGATGGGCAGCAGGCTACCGCCGACGTTCGCGACCAGGAAGATGAAGAAGACGACGGTGTGCGCCGTGCGCCGTCGCTCGGAGTTGGTCTTGAGCAGCAGGCGGATCAGCACCATGGCCGCCCCGGTCGTGCCGATCAGGCTTGCCAGCACGCTGCCGGTCGCCAGGATCGCGGTGTTCACGGCGGGCATGGCGCGCAGGTCGCCCCGCACCACGATGCCGCCCGCGATCACGTAGAGACTGAACAACAGGATGATGAACGGCACGTACTCGACGAGCACGGCGTCCTCGGCCACGGTCAGCACGGTCGGCATCCCCGCGGGCGTGTGGGTCGCGCCGCCCGGCTTGTGCAGCGCGAGGCCCGGGTCGCGCAAGCCGTAATACAGCAGCGTGACCCCGGCCAGCACGAGGGCCACGAGCAGCTTGTTCCGGTTGGACTCCCACCAGTGCCGCGTCCCGCGTATCAGCGGGAGCAGCGCGATCGCCAGCAGAATGGCGACAAACGGCCCGATCCACAGCACGTGCGGCGCGTACGCAGCGGGTTGAGTGAGCGGCGGCGGCATCTACGATCTTCCCGGCGGTCCGGCCTGGGAGCCCCCGCGCTTAGTCGTTCTTGCGGGTCACGGCGCTCGTCACGTCCACGACCTCGACCGCCGCGTCCCGTCCGTCGAGCCCGACGATCCGCTGCTCGCCGACGCGGGCGCCCATCAGCCGCTGCGCCACCGGCGCCTGGTAACTGTAGATCCCGTGCTCGACATCGGTGTCGAACGGCCCCAGGAAGGTCATGACGCGCACCGTGCCGTCGTCGAGCCGCCGCAGCGTTACGCGCGTCCCGATCCCGACGTGGTCAGACGGCACGTCGTGGGGCTCGAGTACGCGGGCGCGCGACAGGTCGTCGTTGAGCGCAGCCACGCGGGCGCGGAGCAGGTCGCGCTCCTCGAGCGCGAACCGGTACTCGGAGTTCTCGCTGAGGTCGCCGTGCGACGCGGCCTCGCCGATCCGCTTGGCATTCTCGTGCATCTTGACGTTGACGAGCTCGTCGCGCTCGGCGGTCCGCTGGCGGAGTCCGGCGCTCGTGGTCCAGACGGTGTCGGGGTCGGACCACGGTTCGACCTGATCGGGCTTGACGAGGAAGAGCTGTGGGTGCGCCTCGCGCAGGATCTCCAGCAGGCGCGACTGCACGGTCGGACCAACGCCCTCGAGCCGCTGTAACTGCCGACGGATGGTGACGGCGGCCGCCTCGCTGGACTCTGCCAGGCAACGGCGGACGCGGGCGAAGTCCTTGATTGCCAATGCGGTCCGCACGCGGTGCCGGTATTCCTTGACCACCCCTGCGTCGGCCGAGACCGTCCGCCCCAAGGCGCTCAGCGTGTCAAGGACGAGCCGGAACAGGTCGCCGTCGCCCGGTAGCCGCAGCGCACCCGCTTCCTTCGGTCCCTTCCACAGCCAATACGCCAACTCCGGGCGGTTGGCGAGGTCGCCGAGGCCGGCGTCGACGAAGCTCTGCACGGTCGTGGCCTGCCCGGCCTTAACCAGGTCCCTGGCCAGACGGTCCAGCACGCCGGCGGGCACCCGCGGCAGCAGCGCCGCAGCCCAGCGCGCCCAGTCGTCCGGGCGTGCGCTGCGCAATGCGGCCCAGGCGCGCTCCTGCAAGCCCTCCTGCGGAAGGCCCAGGAGCAGCGCGTCCGGCTCGGCCGCGTCGCGCAGGATGCGGCCCGCCAGGGCGCGACTGTCGTCGGTTGCGGGCAGCCCTTTGCCCGCCAGCGTTTCGATTACCAGGGCGCAGGCGAGGGCGTCGCGGGGACGCCGGCCGGTCGCCGCGGCAACCTCCTCGCAGAGGAAGTCATGGCAGCGGGTCAGCAGCGGTTGGTCCGGCGGTTCCTTCCGCGCGGCCTTCTCGCGGAGATAGGCCTCGATTGTGCTCTGCCACTGGGCCGGTTCCTTCTGCGCCGACAAAGCCGCCCACGCCTCGTCCTCAAGCGTCTGGCCCTCGGCGGTGTAACGGAGCAGCATGGGCGAGCGGCCCTCGACGATCACGTGGGGCGAGCGCTTGAGCTGGTTTCGCGCCCGCGTCCACCAGGCCGACCACTCCTTCGCCTCGATGTACTTCGGCACCAACTCGTGCTTGAGCAAGTCAGCGTCGAGGTGCCCGCCGTGGGCGCGGATGAGCCCGATGACCACGCGGACGGGGTCGTCGTGGATCAGGGCGGCGAGCTGGTCCGGCCGCAGGTTCCGCAACACGCGGAAGTCGTCGGGGGCGAGCCGCTCGTACTCGCGCGAGACGTCGGCGGCGGGCATGGCGATGACGCGATCCGTACGGCGCAGCGTGAACAGCGCGTTGGCGCGATCGATCTCCGTGATTTCGACGACCCGCCCGTCCATGCGATTGACCAGCACGTCGCCCGGCTGGAGCGTCAGGCACAGGTCCAGGACGTTCAAAGCGGCGCGGACCGGCCGGCCGGTCTCGAGACCGGACGATTGCAGCAGCGCGTCGAGGCCGGCCGTCGAGGTATACACGCGGCGGTACAGGTCGGCGGCGATCCGGCGGAGCACATCGTTCTGCGGCGCCGCATTCAGCGCCATCCGGGCCAGTTGCAGGCCGGCCTGCGGATCGGCAGCGGGATCGGTGTTCTCGAAGATCACCTGTGCGAGGGTCGCGAGACGCTCCGCCTGGCCGGCGCGCTCGAACCGCTCGAACGGCGCGACGAGCTCGGCGAGCCGGAGCTGGCCGGCCTCGAGCGCTTCGAAACAGGCGGCCTCAAACGGTTCGTAGGCGTGGGCTTCGGCCAGTTGGAGCAGTTTTGACGACGGCATCATTCCCTCATGATTGTCCACACAAGCAACGATCACGTCGCGACCGTCGAAAGCCGTGACGCGACGTCCATGAATCGGCGAATCATACACGCCCGGCGGATTCGCCGCGACGGAGCACCTGATCATACACGCGCAGCACCGCCCGGACCGTCGCCGCGGGGTGCAGGTTCTGGCGCGCCCAGGCCGCGGCCCGCGCACCGATCGCACGGCGCAGCGGCTCGTCGCCGTGCAATTGGAGCAGGGCGTCGGCGAAGGCGCGCGGCTGGTTTCCGGCCACCAGCACGAGGTGCTCTCCGCCGGACAGCTCGCGCAGCGCGGGGAGACTGCTGGCTACGACCGGGAGGCCGGCGGCCAGCGCTTCGAGCACGGCATTCGGCATCCCCTCGGTCAGAGACGGAAAGAGAAAGGCGTCGGCGGCGGACAAGACCGGACGCAGGTCGTCGCGCCAACCGAGCAACTGGACAAGCGGCCGGGCAGCGCTCCGGCCGAGAATTCGCTCCAATGTCGCCCGGTAGGGGCCGTCGCCGGCAAGGAGGAAGCGACAGGGGACCGCCGTCATCATCTCGGCGCAACGAACCACGAGGTCGAGGCGTTTGACCGGGTCGAAGCGCCCGGCCCACGCGACGACGAACTCGTGGTCGGGAATGCCGAGAGCAGCGCGGGCCGCCGCTCGCTCCGGGCGCTCGGACGGCAGGTCCAGGGACGGCGGCACGACGTGGACGTGTCGCCACGGCAGCCAGAAGTTGCGGACGACGTAGCCGGCCAAGGCGGCGCTGTTCACGATGTGGCCGCGGTCCATCCGGCCGGTGAGCCGTTCCGCCCAGATGTGCCAGCGGCGCTCCACTTCGATCGTGGCGGTTGCAGTGACGACGGGAACGCGGTGTAGGAGTCCGACTAGGCGGGCGGCGACGTTCGCGTGCACGAGGGTTGCGTGAATCAGGTCCGGGCGAATTCGCCGGACGTGCTGCGCGAGGCGCCACAGGGCGGCCCAGTCGCGTGCGCCCGCCGCGCCGCACGCGAATGTGGGGATGCCGGCGGCGGCGAGCTCGGCGCTCACGGGCCCGGGCGGTGCGAGGCATCCTGCGAACACGTCGACGCCGGTGTCACGGAGCGCGCGGGCCAGGCGGGCGAGGCGCAGTGGCGTTCCGCCGCGCTCGTGGTCGGTGACGAGGAGGATCACGCGCACGTTCGCATCTCGGCGGCGTTCCCTACACGGAAGAGCGCGCGTGGCGCGCTGGCGAATTACATGGAAACCTGGACATGAGGGACAGGGTAGCAGCACGAGGCAGGTCTCGAAACGCGCCGAGGCGTTGGCGGCGGGATGAGATTCGTCGTGTTGGGGGGATTGGGTGACGTTCGTGCGCGCTCACGGGGCATTGACATCGCCGATAGCATGGAATGGCGGTTATATTGTGGATGTAAGGGACAAAGGGATCCCGGATGGGTCCTTCGTGGATTCGACGGTTGGAGGCGAGCAATGTTGGACTTTCAAGCGGCGCTGGACGGTTTCCTTGGTTCGTTCTTCGGGTTTCTCAATGACTTCCTGAACAGCCTGTTCGGCTGGCTCGCGACGTTCTTCAACGGTCTCGGCGTCGGGTAGGTCCGGTGTAGCGGGGCGGACGCTCGCTCTCGCGGGCGAATTCAGAGGCGGCGCAGCTACCGGTCGCGCCGAGTTTTGACGTGCGCCACGTGGCTGGCGCGGTCGACGCCAATCTCGACCCAGGATTCCCCCCTCACGGTCCCTGGCAGGGGGACAGATCCGTACATCTTCCCGCCGGGGTGCGGCCGTGGCTCGTAGCCGACCGTGGGACCGCCGTACGGTAGCAGCGTGGTCAGTGACTCGCTCTCGGTGAGGTGAACAGCCGGCGCCAGTCGGGGCAAGGCGCCGGTTTCGACGCCGCCGTACCACGTGCCGACCAGCGGGGGGTGGTAGTGGCCGGGGGGCGGGAAGAGCAGCGGCTTGTACGTGGGCTCTTCCTTCCCGAGCGCCTTTCGCTCGGCGGGGGTCAGCTCCGGCTCTTGGAAGCTGGGTGCGAGGTCGATCTGCGGCTGGGCCTGCTGACCCTGGACGGCGACAGTGGCCTGGATAAACGGCTCGCTGGCTTCCACGTGGCTGGGGAGCTCGTCGTCCGTGGGTGCCGGAGGGACGCGCGTGCCCGGAGCGGCGCAGCCCAGCGCGAGGCATAGTGTGCTGCTCGCGAAGATCAAACGGGCCCAAGTTCGCATGGCTTATGCCTACCCGATGGCGAGGAAATTGGCAAGCAATTTGTGGCCTTCGCCGGTCAGGAAGCTCTCGGGGTGGAACTGCACGCCGTAGAGGGGCCAATCGCGGTGGCGGACGGCCATGATCTCGGTGGGGTCGTCTTCGGCGGTGGCGCAGACGATGTACTCCGGAGGCAGAGTGCCGTCCTGGATGATGAGCGAGTGGTAGCGGGTGGCCTCGAAGGGGTTGGCGAGGCCTTGGAAGAGCGCCTGGCCGTCGTGGCGGATCAGGCTGGTCTTGCCGTGCATGAGGCGGCGGGCGCGGATGACGTTGGCGCCGCTGACAAAGCCGATGCACTGGTGGCCGAGGCAGACACCCAGCAGCGGAATCTGGCCGGCGAAGCGGCGGATCACGTCGTTGCTGATGCCGGCCTCGCGCGGCGTGCAGGGGCCGGGAGAGATGATGATGTGGTCGGGATGCTGGGCCTCGATCTTGTCGGGGGTGATCTGGTCGTTACGGTACACGCGGATCTCGATGGCCGCGTCCAGCTCGCCGATGCGCTGGACGAGGTTGTAGGTGAAGGAGTCGTAGTTGTCGATCAGCAGGACCATCGACGGGCCTACCAGCCGGGGGCCCAGAGGTACAGGAACTGTGGCGTGGGGTTCGTGAGCCACTCCGGCAGTCCGATGTTGACGAGGTTCACCTGGGCGGGCGGCGTATCGCCGTTAGCGTAGATGTTCGCCCGGTAGGCGTAGGGGCGGCTGTATTGAACGACCTTGATGGACTGCTTGTCGAGGTTGGCGGCCTGCTTGGAGGCCGCTATCGCATCGTGCAGCGCGCCGATCTCGTCGACCAGACCGAGCTCCTTGGCTTCGGGGCCGAAGTAGACGCGGCCGTCGGCCAACTCCCGGAGTCGCTCAGGCGGGATGCTCTTGCGCGAGGTGGCGGCGACGCTCAGGAATCGGTCATACATCTTGTTGATCAGGCCCTGGAAGACGGCGCGGTCTTTCTCGGTCATCTCACGGAAGGGCGAGCCAGCGTCCTTCATGTCGCCGCTCTTGATGACGTTCACGCGGGCGCCGATCTTCGACATGGTGCCGGAGAATTCGGGGGCGAGCATGATGACGCCGATGCTGCCCGTGACGGTGGTCGGGCTGGCGTAGATGCGATCCGCGGCGCAGGCGACGTAGTAGCCGCCGGAGGCGGCGACGTCGAGCATGGCGGCGATGACGGGTTTTCCGGTGCGCTGGCGGAAGGAACGGAGCTCGGTGTACATGATGTCGCTGGCGGTGACGCTGCCGCCCGGGGAGTTGATGCGGAGGACGACGGCGCGGACGTTGTCGTCCTTGGCGGCGCGGTCGAGCTTTTCGGTGAAGAGCGAGACGGGGTTCTCGCCCGGCGCGCCGAGCAGGGAGCTGGACCGGGCGTTGGTCAGGACGCCGTCGATGTCGAGCAGGGCGATCTTCTTGGTGGCCCAGGCGCTTTCGCGGATGACGACCTCCTCGACCAGTTCCGGCTTCGGCGAGACCGGCGTGATGAGATACGACGTTGGGGCGCAGCCGGCGAGGATGCCGAGCACGACCAGCGCGGAAGCCAGGAGGCCGTGGCGATAACCGCACGCAGAGGCGAGTACGTGTGCCGTCATGATGGCTCCAATTGGCTCGTAGTGCGGGCTCAGCTATACTTGGGCGACGGCAGACGCTGCAACCGCCCGGAGGCCCGCACGGCGCATGATACGCATTTCGGAGGCCGATTTCGACCGGGCCGTCGAGCAGGCGCTGGAGGCGGTGCCGGGCGATTTTCAGCGGCACCTGGAGAACGTGGTGATGGAGGTGCGCGGGCGTCCGGACCGGGCGTTCATGCGGGAGCACGACGTGCCGGACGACATTCTGGGGATTTACGTCGGCGTGCCGCTGGAGGACAAGGGGCCGGAACTGGCCCCGACGCCGCTGCCGGACCGAATCGTGATTTTTCGCGACAACCTGTGCGAGATGTGCGAGTCGCGGGACGAGTTGATCGACGAGATTCGGATTACTGTGCTGCACGAGATCGGGCATCATTTCGGGCTGGACGAGGAGCGGCTGGGGGAGCTGGGGTTCGAGTGAATCGCGAATTGCGAATGGCGAATGGCGAATGGCGGAGCGCGGACGGTGGCCGGCTGGCGCCGGCGACAGAAAGGGGCTGATGCGAATGAAGCGGGTTCATTCCAGTTTGTTGCTGCTCGCGGTGTTTGCTTCGATTGCGGTTGCACAACCAGCCACAAGCCCCGCGGTTCCGCGCATTCCTACGACAGAAGGCGCGCGTGGGCAGGTTGAAGACGCGAAGCTACGGGCGGAGGGGCGGCGACTGTCGGAGCGCGGTGCGCAGTACCTCCTGTCTGCGCAGGAGAAAGACGGCGGCTGGGGGGCCGACAAAGGGCCGGGAATAACCGCGCTGGCGCTAAAGGCCCTGATTCAGGAGCCGAGCGTCGGCCCGAAGCACGCGGCGGTGCGGCGGGGCGTTGAGCTGATTCTGAAATCGCAGCGCGACGACGGCGGCATCTACTCCGCCGAAGGGCTGCTCAAGAACTACGAGAGCAGCGTCGTGCTGTCGATGCTGGCGGCGCTGAAGGACCCGGCGTATGCGAAGCAGACGGCGGCGCTACAGAAGTTCCTGAAGGACAATCAGTGGGACGAGGGCGAGGGGAAGTCGCCGGACGACGCATGGTACGGCGGGGCGGGGTATGGGCACGGGAAGCGGCCGGATTTGTCGAACACGCAGATGATGCTGGAGGCGCTGCGCGACAGCGGGCTGCCGAAGGACGACCCGGTGTACAAGAAGGCGCTCGTGTTCATACAGCGCTGTCAGATGCTCGGGGAGACGAACGATCAGCCGTTTGCGAAGGGCTCGACGCAGGGCGGGTTCATCTACTCGCCGGTCAACGGCGGGGAGAGCAAGGCGACGGAGACGGTGGACGTCGACGGGCGGGCGGAGCTGCGGTGTTACGGGACGATGACGTACGCGGGCTTCAAGAGCATGCTCTACTGCGGGCTGCCGCGGGACGATGCGCGCGTGAAGGCGGCGCTGGACTGGATTCGCCGGTACTGGACGCTGGAGTACAACCCGAACATGCCGGAGAAGCAGTCGCGCGAGGGGCTGTTCTACTACTACCACGTGTTCGCGCGGGCGCTGGAGGCGCTGGGCGAGCCGGTGATCGAGGACCGAGCCGGCCGTCCGCACGCGTGGCGGCAAGAATTGGTCGAGCGGCTGCATAAACTGCAACGCGAGGACGGAAGTTGGGTTAATGAGGCGGATCGCTGGATGGAAGGTGCCCCGGCGCTGACGACGGCATACGCGATGCTCGCGCTGGAGGCGGCGTTTCCGGCGGAGAAGTGAGCGGATCGACGTGAACGCCGAGTCATCGGAGCGCGAAGGGCAGTCGCCGCCGCCGACGGGGGATGCAGGTTGGGGTGCGCCGGCCGAGGAGTCCGAGCGGCCGCTCGAAGAACAGTTGCCGCCGGACATCATCGCAACGCCGAGCGAGATTCGGGGGCCGGATGAGGGGATCATGTGGTGGCGGCCGGGGTGGGGGGATGCGTGGCGGTACGTGGGGTATCGGTGGGTATTTTTGCTGCCGGCGCTTGGGTATATCGTGCTCGCCGTTGTCGTCTACCGCTGGCAGGCGCTGCTCGGGGCGCTCTGGCCGCTGGTTTTCAAGCTGTCCATGCTGGTGGCGGCGATCGCGGCGTGGCTGGCGGGCGTGGTCATCCGGCGGGCGGTGCACGCGCGGCGTGAGCCATTCTGCATCTACTGCGGCTACAACCTGACGGGGCTGCCGGACAACTACCGGTGCCCCGAGTGCGGGCGGCCGTACACGTGGAAGCTGATCGCGGAGTATCGGCGGGACCCGCAGTGGTTCATCGAGCGGTACCGCGCACACCACCGGCTGCCGGCGGCTGAGCAGCCGTTTGCGGCGGCACCGGGCCGGCAGAAGTCGCGGGACGGAACGTAGGTCAGGGTCTTTCGGGCTCGATCACGACGGCGGTGCCGTAGCAAAGCACCTCGGTCGCGTTCGCGCGGCTGGCGATCTCCGACGCGTCATAGCGGAGGCCGACGATGGCGTTGGCGCCCAGCGCGACGGCGTGATCGACGAGCAGCTCGTACGCCTGCTGACGCGTCTGCTCGCACATCTCCGTGTAGGCGCCGATGCGCCCGCCGATGATGGACTTCAGGCCGCCCATGATCCCCTGCGCGATCGTCGGCGCGCGGACGATGATGCCGCGGACGACGCCGAGGTACATGGCGATGCGATAGCCTTCGATCGTGAACGTTGTGGTCACCGGAATGGCCATACGGCGTTCTCCTGTGCGGGACTTCGGCCGGGGGTCAGCTTACCGGCTTCCAGTCGATTACCTTCAGTTCTGCTTTTCGCTGGCCGTTCCACTCGTTGATGAGCGGCTCGAACGCAAGCCGGACGTGCCGGTGCTCGGCCAGGTGCGCGGCGCGGGCGCCCTGCCCGAACGCGATCGCCTTGCGGTAGGCGTTTTGCTGGCGGACGGTGAACTGGAGATGGGCTCCGCCGCGGCCAACGACGCGCGGGGCATCGACCAGCTCGACCGCGGCGGTTGCCAGCCGCGGGCGCGGATTCCCCTCGCCGAAGGGTGCGAGGCGTTGCATCGTGTCGACGACGCCGGTCGTCACGTCGGCGAGCGCCACCTCGTCGTCGAGGTGCAGCTTGGCACGTAGGTCGGCCGGGGTCAGCCTACGGGCGGCCTCGGCGAGGAACGCCTGGGTAAACGCGTCGATCTGGTCGGCGCGCAGGCGAATGCCGGCGGCCATCGCGTGTCCGCCGAAGCTCTCCAGGTGTTGAGCACAGCAGGCGAGTGCTTCGTGCAGCGGGAAATGCCGGACGCTGCGGCCGGAGCCTTGTCCGAGGTCGTGGTCGAGGGCGATCAGGACGGTGGGGCGGTGGAAGCGGTCGACGAGGCGGGAGGCGACGATGCCGATGACGCCGGGGTGCCAATCGGGGCTGGCGAGCACGATTCCGCGGCAGCCGGCGCGGTCGAAGCCTCTTTCGACGACCAGCGCCTCGGCCTGCGTGCGGATCTGCCGCTCCACATCCTGGCGGCGACGGTTCTCGGCGTCGAGCGTCGTTGCGATTTCGCGCGCCCGGCGGGCGTCCGCCCGCGTGAACAGCTCGACCGCGAGTTGGGCGTGCCCGAGGCGCCCAATGGCGTTCAGACGCGGCGCCAGCACGAAACCCACGTCGTAGTCGTCGTACGTCTGCTTCTCGGTCAGTCCGGACACCTCGATCAGGGCCTGTAACCCGGGATTGCGGGTCTGACGTAGATAACGGAGGCCATAGCTCGCGATGACGCGGTTCTCGCCCGTCAGCGGCACCACGTCGGCGATCAGCCCCAGGGCGGCGAAAGCGGTGGCGTCGAGCAGAAAGTCACGGAATTGCTGGGGGACGCGCGTGGCCTGTGAGAGCTCGCGGGCCAGCGCCCACGCGATCTTCAACGCGATGCCGGCACCCGAAAGATGGGGGTTCGCGCTGGCCCCGCACGCAGTCGGATGCACGACGACGTCGGCGTCCGGCAGCTTCTCCTTCGGCTGGTGGTGGTCGGTGACAATCATCTCCAGACCGAGCTGGCGGCCGCGGCGAACCTCGTCGAGCGCGGTGATTCCGCAATCGACCGTGATGACGACGTGGCCACCCTCCGCCGCGATCGAGGCCAGAGCGTCGGCGTTGACGCCGTAGCCTTCCTCGAGACGGCTGGGGATGTAGAAGTGCACGTCGGCCCCGGCGAGCTTGAGCACGTGCCAGAGGATGGCGGTCGCGGTGACGCCGTCCACGTCGTAGTCGCCGTAGATGACGATCCGCTGCTTGGCACGTACCGCCGCAGCTAACCGCTGCGCGGCGGGCACGGCGCCCGGCAGAGCGTCGGGCGGGAGCAGGGCGTTGAAGTCGGGCGTCAGGAACGGGCGCACTTCCGCCGTCGTGGTCAGGCCGCGGTTCAGCAGCAGTTGCGCCAGCAACGCCGGGATGTCTGCGTCACGCGCGAGGTTCTCCCGCGCCGGATGCGGCGGGGCAATGATCCAGTCGCGTTGATGCGGTTCGGTAGAAATCGAAAGCACCTTGTATTGCGTTATTCATCACGGAGGCCAGAACTACGAGCCATGAGGGTCTTCGTGGGCCGCAAAGAAAGATTTCTCCGTCTTCTACGTTGGCCATGAGGGGCCGGCGCTACGCAGGCGCGCCGGCCTGCAAGTACCTCTCCAACAACACGCCATACCGGCGGGCGATGGTGGCGGTGATCTTCGCGCGGTCGGTCCAGATCGCCAGGTCCAGACCACTGTGGACCGGGCAGGGCGCCGGTGGCATCGCGGCGAACAGCTCCACCGCGACGCGGATCAGGTCGACGGCGTTCGCCGTCGCGTCCTTCAGGTTACCGATGATCTCGGTGAGCAGCTCCTGACGGTTCCTGCCGGGCTCGTGCGGCTTCCAGCAATCGAAATCCGTGGCGAGCGCGACGAGCCCGTACGACAACTCGGCCTCGCGGGCCAGCTTGGCCTCGGGCATTGCGGTCATGCCGATCACGTCCCCGCCCCACTCGCGGTGCAGACGCGACTCGGCAATGCTGCTGAAGGCGGGGCCTTCCATGCAGACGTACGTGCCCTTGCGGTGCACCGTCGCGGCGATCTTGTCGGCGGCGGCGCAGAGCAGGTCTCTCATGCAGGGGCAGAACGGTTCGGCGAACTCGACGTGCACGGCGAGACCCTCGTCGAAGAAGGTTGGCGTGCGGCGCGTTGTCTTGTCGATGATTTGGTCCACGAGCACGAGGTCGCGGGGGCGAATCTCCTCACGCAGCGACCCGACCGCTCCGCTGGCGATGACATGCGTGACGCCGAGGGACTTGAGGGCGTAGATGTTCGCGCGGTAGGGGACCTGGGCTGGGTTGAAGACGTGGCCGTTGCCGTGCCGCGCGAGCAGGGCGACCTCGACACCGTGCCACGGGACGACCCGGATCGGCGTGCTGGGGCGGCCGAAGGGCGTGTCGACGTCGTGGTCCTTTCCCTCCGCGCTGCCGAAGAGGGCTTCGCCCAGGCCGGTTCCGCCGATGACGCCGATCACGCACGGTCCTCCGTGACAAGTTGTCGCGCGCAAACTCCCGTGCCGCGCCGGTGTGCATTATACGATCTGGGGAGCGAGTTGCGGGCGCGAATCACTCGACGAAGTCGAGTTCTCCGACGGCCGGCACGAGCCCAGCGGCGGCCCCGTCCGCGAGCAGGCGCCGGACGGCATCGCGGCCGCGGTCGCCGTAGTCGAGCGTCCATTCGTTGACGTACATGCCGACGAAGCGGTCGGCGAGTTGGCCATCGAGGCCACGGCCGAATTGGAGGGCGTATTTGACAGCCTCCGCGCGGTGCGAGAGGCCGTATTCGATGCTGGCGCGGATGAGGCGGGCGATCGCACGGCAGTGCTCGGGGCCGAGATCGCGGCGGATGGCGTTTCCGCCGAGGGGCAGCGGCAAGCCGGTGTGCTGTTGCCACCAGACGCCGAGGTCGACGACCAGGTGCAGGCCGAACTTGGGATAGGTGAGCTGGCCCTCGTGGATGAGGAGGCCGGCGTCGACGCGGCCGGCGGCGACCTCGTCGGGAATCTGGTCGAACATCACGACCTTCGGGACGAACGCGTCCTTGCCGAGCAGTAGTTGGAGCGTCAAGTAGGCGGTCGTCATCAGGCCGGGGATGGCGATCATGCGGCCGCGGAGTTGTTCGATCGTCAGGGGGTTCCGCACGACGACCATCGGGCCGTAGTTGTCGCCCATGCTGCTGCCGCAGGAGGTGAGGGCGTACTTATCGTGGACATAGGGGTAGGCGTGGATGCTGAGGGCGGTGACCTCGTACTCACCGCGTTGGGCACGCTCGTTGAGCGTCTGGATGTCTTCGAGGACGTGCTCGAAGCGGTAGGGGCCGGGATCGACGGCGCCGCAGGCGAGGCCGTAGAACATGAACGCGTCGTCGGGGTCGGGGCTGTGGGCCAAGCGAACGCGCATCGCCGCTCCTCGCCGGAATGTGGAGTACGCCGGCGCGGGAGCATACCCGACATCGCGGGCGGGCGGGAGCGGCAGGGCCCGCGGATCGTGCTATCCGCCGCCGGTCGAGCTGTTAGACGATGAGTTGCTCGAGGACGAGCTACTCGACGAGTTGGCGCTGTTGATCGTGAAGACGCCTGTCACGAGGCCGTCGAGGACGCCTTGCAGGCCCGCTTGGATCTGCGGGAAGGCGGCCTGCTTGAAAGCGCGGGTGGCCTCGTCGCCGCACTGGATGTCAAGGAGCAGGGGGGCGGCGGCGAGCGCGACGAGTGCGCGGAATGCGCGGGACCTGCGCCCGCGGGACCTGCTTTGGGTGGTGCGTGTCGGTGAGGTACTCATGATAAACTCCGTGGGCCGTGGTACTTGGTCTGGCCTGGCTGCGAGGCGGGCTCGCGGGGCCGGCCGGCCAGCAGGTTGACGTGCAAGCTGCATACCGTGTCCGGCCGGTGGTCGCGAGCGCGGCGGATTGTGCGTAGACTAGACAGGTGAGGGTGCCCCACGGTTCGTGTGGGGGCAATTGGCACATGGCAGACGTCATTTCGAATACGGGACGCGTTTACCTGCGCTGGGCGCTGACCGAGGGCGTTGGGCCGCTGACGTTCTCGCGGCTACTCATCCAGTTCGGCGACGCCGAGCGGGCGCTGGGGCTGTCGGCGAGCGCCCTCAAGGCGGTGAAGGGGATCGGCGACGACAAGGCGGGCAAGATCGCCCGCGGACCGGACGAAACCGAGGTGGAACGGGAGATCGAGTCGGCGGAGGAGCACGGCGTGCGGATCATCTGCCGCGCGGATCCGGACTTTCCGGAAGGGCTGAAGCGGATTCCCGATGCGCCGATCATCCTCTACGTCAAAGGCGAGCTACGGCCGACCGACGCCATCGCACTGGCCGTCGTCGGCAGCCGGCGGTGCACGATCTACGGTAGCGAGCAGGCACGCCGGTTCGGCGAGCTGCTGGCGGGGGCCGGCCTCACGGTGGTCAGCGGGCTGGCGCGCGGCATCGATGCGTTCGCCCACCACGGGGCGGTGGACGCCGGCGGGCGGTCGATCGCCGTGATGGGGCGCGGGCTTACAGAAATCTATCCGCCGGAGAACGCCGCCCTCGCCGCGAAGGTCCTGGAGAGCGGGGCGTGGGTGACCGAGCTGCCGATGGAGGCGACGGTGCGGGCGGAGAACTTCCCCGGCCGGAATCGGATCATCGCCGGGATGACGCTGGGCACGCTGGTGGTCGAGGCTGCGCAGCGCAGCGGGGCCCTGATCACGGCCCGGCTGGCCAGCGAGTACAACCGGGAAGTCTTTGCGATTCCCGGCCGCGTGCAGGACCCCATGTCGATTGGGACCAATGCGCTGATCCGCGACGGGGCGGCGAAGCTCACGACCTGCTTGGAAGACATCCTGGACGAGTTGGGCGAGGTCGGGGCGCGGCTCCGGCCGGCGCCGGTGGCCGATATGCACGCTCGACGGGAGGGCGAGGCTCCCGCCGAGCCGCGGGGGGCCGCGCAACCAGCGCCCAGCCTGCAGCTTTCCGCCGCCGAGTCGCGGGTTTATGGCGTCGTCGGGTATGATCCATTGCTGCAGGACGCGGTGTTCCGCGCGGCGGAGTTGCCGCCGGGGGAGGTTCTGGCGGCGCTGACGGCATTGGAGTTGAAGGGTCTGCTAAGGCGCCTGCCGGGCAACCTGGTCGTGCGGCGCGGACTGGCCTAGCCGGCCGATCGCCATGAACTACCTCTCGCACTTCGTATACAACCATGAGATCCGAGGCTTGGCGGCTACGCCCTACTTTGCCATGGGTGTTGTGTTGCCGGACCTGTGGCTGCGTTTTTCACGCCAGCGGCGACTCCGCTGGCGGGCCGTGCGCACGGCGGAGCCAACGGACCCGGTCGACGCGGCTCTGCGTGCCGGTCTGCTGAATCACGTCGAGGTGGACCGGTCGTTTCATGTCCTGCCGACGTTTCTCCGGTGGCAACAAGCACTTAAGGCTGGCGTGAACGGTTCCGGTGTGCATCCGGCGCTTGTTGACTTCGTGGCGCACGTGGCGATCGAGCTGGTGATGGATCACCACTTGGTGCAGGCCGCGCCCGCCCGCGTCGAGCAGTTCTACGAGCTGCTGGCCGAGTGCGATTCGGGCGTTGTGGCCCAGCGCGTGGCGGTGCTCGGGGCGGTCAAGACGCATGGCCTGGATGACGTGGTGCGGCGGTTCGTGGAACGTCGGTTTCTCCGTTACTACCGTGCGTGGGGGGGGCTTGCGGACGTGGTTCGCATCCTGCTGGCTCTGGCGCAGATGCCGGCGGTGCCGGAGGCGATGCTCGAGGGGGTGTTTGCGCGGGCGGTGCGGGTGGTGCGGCCCGAGGCCATCTGGGTGGCGCTGGCGGAGCCAGGAATCGCGCCGGCGACGAGCGCAATAGTCCGATAACTGCGGACGTTTGGGCGCGCACGGAGTGGAACTCGTGCGGTGGGCCGTGCGGCGGAAAAGGATTGATCCGCCCGAACCATTCCTCTATACTGGCGTTATCGTTAAGGAGCGTGGGAGTTAGAGGTGGAGGCGGAGTTGGAGTCGGAGGTGGAAGTGCTTGCCCCTCGCCCGCCCGGGATGCGCTGCGCCGGGGACGGCGTCTGAGTTCATCCGGTCTCCCCGCACTTCGGAGTGTAAGCTCGGTCTTGGCGTATCTGTAACCATCTAAAGGAAGAGGAGACAGCGATACACACAAGTGGGTCCCATCTCACGTGAGACGGTCGTGACCGGCGCCTCAGCCGGTACGGCTTGGTTCTTGTAAGCAAATCAGCGGATGGTTGAGCAGCAGGAAACAGTGAATCGCCAGCGAATGAATCGAGCGCCCCATGGCACTCTCGCGTGGGCCGCTCGCATCGATATTCGTTGGGAAGCCGCGCGCGGGCCGAGGATTGGACTGGGCCGCGCGGGGCTGAGGGACTGAGGCAGGGTTGCGAGAAAGTTTCAGGGTTCTTTCTAAGGAGTCACATGATGGTGAGGAGTAAGAGGATATGGGCGGCGGCCGCCATCCTCCTGTGTACCGGCCTCGTGTTGGCGTTAGCGCCGACCGGCCAGAAGCTGCCGGCGAAAGCAGCGGTTAAGGCGGTACCGGTGAGTGTCTTGGACGGTGCGCAGGGCCTGCAGAAGGCTAGCGACAAGGCGAAGGTCGGCACGGCCAAGGTCAAGCCCATTGTGGGCCAGAGAGACCTCGGCGCGACGCAAGCTGCGGTGCCCGACGCGAAGATCGCCGCGGCCGAACAGGCTGCGGCCGCACAGGCCGCCGCAGAGCAGGCGGTAGTCGACGCGAAGAAGGCCGCCGATGCACAGGCACTCGAGGCGGAGCAAGCCAAGGCCGCCGAGCTGCAACCGGCCGAAGAGTACAAACCGGTTGTTGACGAGCCGCTCGACCCCGGCCTCGACCTGGGAACGGTCGACCCCGGTCTCGGCGCGGTGGAAGTTGCGGGCGGCGAGTCCCGCGCCGCGTGCGCCGGCGAGGTGGTTACAGGCATCGGGTCGGGCACGGCCCGCATGTACCCCCTGGATGCGTATTATTACTACACGCGGACGATGTCTCTGATCAAACGATCGGAGATCGTCGGCTGCGATCCTAGCGTGATCGAGAAGATTTCGATTCAGATCACCACCGCCCAGACATCGGCGGCGATGACGAACATCGAAATCCGCATGTATAAGACGACCGCGACGACGGTCCCGACCACCTGGAACGGCACCGGGACGCTGGTTTATTCCGCGCCCAGCCTCCAGATGACCCCGGTCGGCTGGAAGGAATTCGACATCACGGACTTCACCTGGGACACCGATAACCTGATGATCACGTGGCAGGCCCAGGGCCCGTCCGTGAGCGGGTATCCGTACTATGAGTACAGCTCCCCGGGCTTCCCCACGGGTTCCTATCCGCAGTGCTATATGAGCAGCGATAGCTCGTTCGGCACGACGATGACCACCGTGGCCACTCGGGTGCTGTACAAGCTCAAGTTCCCGGGCTCGACGCCGACTGGCGCCTGCTGCCTGGGCACGGGCACGTGCTCGATAGCGACCCAGGCCGACTGCGGCACGGCGTACGGCACGTACGCGGGCAACAACACGGTTTGCGCTCCGAACCCGTGTGTGCAGCCCTGCAATTTGACGTGCAACGTCGCGGACACGCCCGAAGGCGAGACCTGCGGCGGCACTAGCACGAATGGCGGCTGCAACCAGACGCCAAACACGTTCCAGCCCATTACGTGCGGCACGACGATTTGCGGCACGGCCTGGGCGAACGCGGGCACGCGCGATACCGACTGGTACTCGTTCACGCTGGCGACCCCGTCGCTCGTAGCGTGGACGGTCACCTCCGAGTTCCCGTCCGCGAACTACATCATCAGCGGCACGTGCGCGTCGCCGGTGATCAGCGCGGCGTACGGCGGCAACTGCACGCCGGTTACCGTGTACGCAGCGCTCAACGCCGGGACGTACTGGGCATTTGTGTCCACCGGCACCAGCGCGGGCGCCATCTATGGTGGCTGGCCGTGCTCAGCGGTGGGGAACGAATACGAGGCGACGCTGACGTGTACGCCGTACTATTGCGCGTCGTATTCGACGAGTACGGCCGACGAGACGATCAAGAACGTCACGCTCGGCACGATCAATAACACGACGACCGATTGCGACACGTACAACTACTTCGGATACCTGTCGACGACGCTGCAGGCCGGGTTCAGCTACCCGCTGAGCGTCACGATCGGCGATTGCGAAAACGCGACCTGCTACAGCAAACGAGCCGTGGCCTACGTCGACTGGAACCACGACCTGGTCTTCAATCAGGCCACGGAGAAGGTGTGGAGCTCCGGGCAGTTGACCAGCACGCCGTGCCCGGATCAGGTGCTTAGCGGGTCGGTGGCGGTACCGGTCACAGCCACGCTGGGACCGACGATCATGCGCGTGATCGTGGTCGAGGGCACGAACGCCAACGATCCGAACGCGTGCGGCACGTACTCCTACGGTGCGACCGAGGACTACACGATCAACGTGGTCGCTCCGCCGCCGGTAGGAGCCTGCTGCGACGGGAGCGGCGGATGCACCGTCGTCTACGCCGTGAACTGCCTGTCGCCCAGTGTGTACAAGGGCGACGGCACGATTTGCACGCCGAATCCGTGTGTGGGCGCTTGCTGCTTCCCGGATGGGTCGTGCCTGCTACTGACCCCGGCGGCTTGCACGGCGAGCTACCACGGCGACGGCACGGTTTGCGGCCCGAATCCCTGCCCGCAGCCTGGGGCCTGCTGCCCGCTGACGGGCATTTGCTACATGAGCACTGCGGTCGGCGGCAATTGCGCCGCGGGTGATTTGTACAAGGGCGACGGCACTGTGTGCACGCCGAATCCTTGCCCGCTGCCTGGGGCGTGCTGCTCGCCGCTGGGCGTGTGCTACATGAGCGACTTCATCGCTCCTGGCGATTGCCTCGCGGGCGACGTGTACAAGGGTGACGGCACGGTTTGCACGCCGACTAATCCTTGCCCGCAGCCTGGGGCGTGCTGCTTTGCCGACGCGAGCTGCTCTTACCTGGCGGATTGGGCCTGTGCGGCCGCTGGCGGGACGTTCAAAGGCGCCGGCACGACGTGCGCGAACACGCTCTGCCCGGTGCTCCTGTTCAGCTTCCCCATGGACACCGATCCCGGCTGGACGACCGAAGGACAGTGGGCGTTCGGGCAGCCTCTGGGCGCGGGCGGCGACCCCGCCAGTGGGCATACCGGCCTTTACGTCTACGGGTACAACCTGGCCGGTCAATACGCCGCCAGCATTCCGGCGTACAACCTGACGACGCCGGCCTTCAACTTCACCGGTTACATGAACATCGAGTTGCGTTTCTGGCGGTGGCTGGGTGTTGAAAGCAGCACCTACGACCACGCCCGCATCCTGGTGTCCACGACCGGCACCGAGGAGTCGTGGGTCGAGCTCTGGTCCAACCCCTCGACCAGCATCATTGAGACCGCGTGGTCGTTCCAGAGCTACACCCTGCCGGCCCAGTTCAACAATCAGCCCGCGGTTTACATCCGCTGGGTCATGGGCCCCGTGGACACAAGCGTCCAGTACAGCGGCTGGAACATCGACGACGTGGCGATCTACGGCGCGGTGATTCCGCCGGTTGGCGCTTGCTGCACCGGCGCGACGTGCGCGATTCTGTCGGCGTACGATTGCAGCCAGATCTCCGGCTCGTACAAGGGCAACGGTACGGTTTGCAGTCCGAATCCGTGCATCGGCGCTTGCTGCTACCTGGATGGGTCCTGCACGCTGGGGTTGCCGTCGGACTGCACCGGCGGCACCTACCACGGTGACGGCACCGTTTGCTCGCCGAATCCGTGCCCGCAGCCTGGGATGAACTGCGGCAATCCGTTCCTGCTCTCGCTGACGCCGGGCTTCGGCACCTTCACGCTGTCGAACCACACCACGTGCGGCATGGGCAATGACTACGCCGACACGTGCCTGGGCTACTACGACGGCGGTGAGGATACGCTGTACAAGATCACGATCACGGCCGACATGTGTCTCACCGTGACCCTTGATCCGCAAGGTACGACGTACCCCGGATTCGCGCTGGCGAGCACTTGCCCGCCGGGCGCGACGGGCTGCATCATCCTCATGACGGAGTCCGGGAGTGCGGTGATGACGAGCCCCGCGACGGCACTAGCCGCGGGCGTGTACTACCTGATGGTGGACACGTGGCCGTCACCGACCTGCATTCCGGCGTACAACCTGACGTTCGCCGAGTGCCCGACGGGTGCTTGCTGCCTCGGCTCGGTTTGCACGCAGAACTATGGCCCGCAGTGCGTGGCCGCGGGCGGCACGTACCTCGGCGACCTTAGCACGTGCAGTCCGAATCCGTGCTTGACCGGTGCCTGCTGCGTGGGCACGTTGGGCGCGTGCCAGAATTCGGACGAAGCCGGGTGCGTCGCTTTGAGCGGCGTCTACCACGGCGGCGTGACCTGCGCGACCTTCACCTGTCCGATCGAGGGCAACAACTGCCAGTTGCCGATCGTGGTGACTCTGCCGGCGCAGTTGAATTACACCGACGCGAACCAGACCACGTGCGGGCGCGGCAACGACTACGCCGACACGTGCCTGGGCTACTACGACGGTGGTGAGGACATTATCTACCACCTGATCGTGACCGAGCCGATTTGTGCGACGTTCACGGCGACCGGTAACGGTAGCACCAACAACTGGGTCGGTATCGCGATCGACAGTGCCTGCCCGCCGGGCGCCACGTGCCTCGCGAGCGCGAACAGCAGCTCTGGCACCGTGGCGACGATCAGCAGCCTGACGTTGGCCGCGGGCACGTACAGCCTGATGGTGGATTCGTGGCCGACGCCGAACTGCCTGACCAGCTTCACGCTGACCATCGTGGGCTGCCCGCGCGGTGCGTGCTGCCTGGCCGGCCAGCCGCTCGGTTGTGCGGTCATGTACCAGAGTGTGTGCACGGCAGCCGGCGGCGCCTTTGGCGGCAACGGCTCAGCGTGCAGCGGCAATGACTGCAACACCAACGGCACCGACGACACCTGCGACATCCTGGGTGGTATGGCCGACTGCAACACCAACGGCATCCTGGATGTGTGCGAAATCGCCGCGAATCCGGCGCTGGACGCCGACTTGAACGGCATCCTGGATTCGTGCCAGCCGGACTGCAACACGAACGGTGTCCCCGATTCGTGCGAAGTGGCAGGCGGCTGTGCGACGGGTAACTGCTACTCGTACTATCCGACCTACTGCGGCCTGCTGGCGGACTGCCAGCCGGACGGCATTCCGGATATCTGCCAGTTGAGCAAGGACCGGACCAACCTGGTTCAGGATCCCAGCTTTGAGGCGGGTACGACGAATCCGTTCTGGACCGCGACTTCGACCAACTACGGTACGCCGCTGTGCGATACGGCGGGCTGTGGCACGGGCGGCGGGACGGCCGCTCCGCGGACTGGGCTCATCTGGGCTTGGTTCGGCGGGTGCGGCTCCACCTGCACGTTGCCTGAGGTCGCGTCGCTGCAGCAGACCATCGTAATCCCGAGCAGCCCGTCGGCGACGCTGGAGCTCTATCTCTGGATCGGCGCCGCGAGCGGCGACGGAACCGACTACTTCAAGGTGATGATGGACGGCAACGTCGTCTTCACGGCGCTCGAGAACAACCCGACCTATGCCGGCGGCTACACGCTGGTGTCCGTCAACGTCTCGAGCTACGCGAACGGCGGCAGCCACGTCCTGCGGTTGGAAGGCGCGCAGAACACCGCGACGGCCACCAACTTCAACGTGGACGATGTGTCGCTGACCACCGGCGCCGCCGGCGGGGACTGCAACCACAACGGCATCCCCGACTTCTGCGATATCCGTGACCACCCGGAGTTGGATTGCGACGGAAACGGCAAGATCGACACGTGTGAGTGGGTCGACTGCAACAACAACGGCCGGCTCGACGCGTGCGACATCAGCAGCGGCTATAGCCAGGATTGCAACAGCAATGGCATTCCGGACGAGTGCGAGGCCGACTGCGACCACAACGGGATCCCGGACAGTTGCGATCTGGCAACGCACCCGGAGTTGGACTGCAACGGTAACGGCGTGATTGACTGGTGCGACATCAACGTTTTCCACACCAGCCAGGACTGCAACCACAACGGCATCCCCGACGAGTGCGAGTTGTATAGCAAGAGCCGTGTCGTATTGCAGTATGACGATGGGTCCAGCGAGGACGCGCTCGGCAACGCAAGCTACGAGCACGAGATCTACTGGATTCACCACTTCGCGACTGCGAATCCTGGGACGATCCAGGGTATCCAGACCTGCTTTGGCTACTTCGGCGGCACGACGCCGGGTGTCAACGCGGGCGATACGTTCTACGTCTACGTCTGGAGCGACGCGAACGGCGACGGCCAACCGAGCGACGCCGTTCTGCTGGGCATGGCCAGCGGCTCGGTCGCGGCCGGCAGCATCGGAACCGACGTGCTCCAGACCGTCGCGATGAACGTGAACGTTGGCACCAGCTTCTTCATCGGTGCGAGCGTGCACGTGCTGACCGGCGGCTATGCGGCCGCGATGGATACAGACGTACCGGCGCCGGGTAGCCAGGCGTGGGGCGGGTACAAGGCGAACACGGGCACGTTTGTGCCGATCGATCCGAACACGTTCGCCACGGATACCACCACGTTCTTCAATGCGGCTACGGAGGGGTTCCCGGCGAACTGGATGCTGCGTGCGCAGATCACCTTCGGCGCCCCGCCGAACGACTGCAACCAGAACGGCATTCCGGATGAATGCGATATCCAGGTCGCCTTCGGCGGCTTCTGCCCGGGCACGGTGTATCCGCCGTGCGATACGGATTGCAACCACAACGGCAAGCCCGACCACTGCGAGAAGTGCGGTGATCTGAATGGCGACGGCAACGTCGACCAGTTGGATTACTGGACGATGCTCGACGCATTCGGGCGTTGTACGCCGGATGTCCGGTACACGGCCGCCGCCGCGATGGACATCGACGGCGACGGTTGCATCGGCTTGGCGGACTACCAGGCGTGGTTCTGCTGCTACAAGACGTATGCGGGCAAGGCCTTCGTGCCCCCGCCGACGCCGAAGCCGCAGGCCAAGACCCCAACGGCGCTCCAGGCGCAGCCGGTTCCGGTGACCCCCGTGGCGCCGGCGCCGAAGGTTCGCTAGTTCCTGATCGACCGGGTTCCGCCGGCGGCTACGCGCCGCCGGCGGCCCGGTCGCGACGGGCGTGAGCCCGATTGTTGCGAGTTAACGAGTGAGGAAGGACTGCTCAACAGGAGGATAAGGTATTATGAGATTAGCTCTGTACTGTAGTGTGTTGCTCGGACTGCTCGCCGGTCCGGCGTTGGCCGGGACAATCGACGTGTACGTCGTCCCGGCGAGTCAAAGTGTCAACATCTCGGCCGGCACCGCGACGGTGAACCTGGTTGCGAACATTCCGGTTACGGATCCGCTGATCGCGTTCGGGCTGGATCTGGACCTCACCGGCTCGAGCGTGACGTATGGCGGCGCCGCGGTCGACGGATTTTTCGATGCCGCGTACGCTCCGGACGGTGACGGCCTTGCCGGATTGGTGCATGTCCCGCCAGGGTCCATCACCGGCAACGGCATCGTGCTGGCGACGATCACGCTGAACCTGGTGAGCCTGGGCACCACGCAACTCATGCCCGGCTACACCATCGGCGACGTGTTCGAGGGTCTGTCGACGCCGACGGGTTTCAACGCCGGTGCGTTCTTCCCGGGTACGATCGAGGTCACGCCGGAGCCGGCCGCACTGGCCCTCCTGGGCCTCGGCCTGCTGCTCCGTCGGCGCTAGTCATTGGAGCCGCAACCGTCTACCCGAACGGCGGCGGTTGAGGCAGCGAAGTGAAACGAACCGCGCTTCGCGCGTTGCGCGAAGCGCGGTTCTCTCTTGCGCGCGGAGGGCCGCGCTGCCGGCCGGGATCCGCGGCGTCCCGCGCCGACGAGTGCGGCGAGGCCACAGCCGATTCGCACGCGAGTCTTGGGGATGATCGGGGGCGATTTGTTTCGCTAAGGCCGAGCGGCTTCGCACACCCCCGATAAACACGGCGCGCTCTTGTTTGCGCGGTCGGCGGTCGGTATACTATGGCTATTAGAGTCTCAACAGAGATGCTTGCTTACTAGAGATTCGGCCGGTCTTCGACTGAGTGGGCATGGTATAGGGGGATGAGCGCGCTTCCAGTTTTGCCGGGTGCCGCCAGGACACCTGGGTGTCTGTTGGCCTGCGCAGCGGCGGCGCGATTGGCGCTTGCCAGGAAGGAGTCACCCCCCATGACGAGTCGCTTCTTTGGGGTCGCAGTCGCTCTATTGGGGGTTATGGTGTCCGCGGAGGCTGCGGGCTGGCGACTGGCGCGGCAAACGCAAATCCAACAGTACGGCGTGTCTCCGGGGGTCTGGTCGGGCACAGCGGCATACACAGTCGCCTCCGGCGGCACGGTCATGTTCTACAATGGGACGACGTCGGTGCAGGTTTATCCCGGAGCGGCGTCCAACTACGAGCCGACCGCCGTCGCCGGGCTGGTGGTTTGGCGAAATCGGGCCGCCGGCGCGACAGCGGACGACATTCTGCTCTGGAATGGACAGGCGGTCGTCAATCTGACCAATTCGCCGACGGTGAACGACCTCTTCCTGTCGCTCGGTAGCAATGGCGACCTGATCTGGAGCCAGAACGGGACGGACCTGACCTATCGCTACGCGGCCACCGGTACGATCGTCCCGCTGGGGGTGCGCGGCCAGCAGGCGTCCCTCTATATGGCGCCCGGCAACGTGCCGACCTACGCCTACCAGGACCCGAATACGTTCGAGGTGAAGTACTTTGACGGGGCCACCACGCACATCCTGGGGCCGGGCGAGCATCAGGGGGCCCGCCCCTCGCTGTGGAACGGCGCCGTGGCGTGGGTCGGGACCGGACAGGGCACGGACATGGCCCGCTACGAGATCTTCTTCTGGAAAGCCGGGCAGACGCAGCGTATAACCAATGACGACGCCGTCAACGGCATCGCTGATCTGATGCCGCGCGTCTGGAATGACCTGGTCCTGTGGGCACGCTGCCCCACCAGCTTGGCGTCTCCGAAGCTGTTTCTGTGGGACGGAACCACGACGACGCAGCTCACCACGGCTTCGTACAAGTACCCTAGCTTCCACGACGGTTGGGTGGGCTATTCGGACAGTGAGTGGCTCTACTTGGCGCGGCTCTTCCGGCGCGGCGACATGAACTGCGACTACGCAATCGACGCGGGCGACATCGCGCCGTTCCATCTGGCCGTTACCGACCCGAACGCCTACGCCGCCGCCTATCCGAATTGCGACCGCAACAACGCGGACATCAACGGCGACGGCGCCATCAACGCGACCGACGTCAGTCTATTCTGGGCGCTGCTGGGCGCGACCGACTGCAACGCAAACTGGGTTGCCGACGATCAGGACCTGGAACAGTGTGCAGGCAGCCCGTGGTGCGGGGACTGCAACGGCAACGGGATTCTCGACGTGTGCGACATTGCGAGCGGGCACAGCCAGGACTGTAACGGCAACGGCGTCCCCGACGAGTGCGAGTTCGCGGGGCACGACTGCAATAGCAACGGAATCCTGGACGAGTGCGACATTGCCCACGCGACGTCTCAGGACGCCAACCACAACGGTATTCCCGACGAGTGCGAGGCGCCGCCGCTGTGTGCCGGCGATATGAACTGCGACGGCCGGGTGACGTTTACGGACATTGATCCCTTCGTGGCAGCGCTGATGGGCGAGTCCGCCTGGGCGCACACGTGTCCGTGGCTGGACGCCGACTGCAATCATGACGGTCGCGTCACGTTTGCGGACATCGATCCATTCGTGGCCTTGATTGGTACGACCTGCCGGTAAGGGCCGTCGCGCCGCGGTCAGCGCCGGCGAGACCGGCTACAGAAGTTCCACATCCAACACGTTCGCCAGCGGCTTGAGCGACGCATACAGTTGTGTGAACGCGTCGAAGTCGAGCGACTGCTGGCCGTCGGAAAGGGCGCTCCGCGGATCGGGGTGGACCTCGACGAGGAGCCCGTCCGCGCCGGCGGCGAGCGAAGCGCGGGACATCGCCGGCACGTACTCCGCCCGTCCCGTGCCGTGGCTGGGGTCGATGAGCACCGGTAGATGCGAGAGGTGCTTGATGACCGGCACGATCGACAAATCCAGCGTATTGCGCGTATGGTCGGCAAACGTCCGTACGCCGCGCTCACACAGGATCACGCGGCGGTTGCCGCCGCTCATCAGGTACTCGGCCGCCAGGAGCCACTCCTCGACGGTGGCCGCCATGCCGCGTTTCAGCAGGACCGGTTTCCCGGCCTTGGACAGGCGGCGCAGCAGAGCGTAGTTTTGCATGTTCCGCGTGCCGACCTGGAGCACGTCGGCGACCTCCTCGACGCGATCGACGTTGTCCGTGTCGAGTACCTCGGTCACGATGCCAAGGCCGGTCTCCGCCTTGACCTGCGCCAGAATCCGCAGCCCTTCGGTGCCCAGCCCCTGGAACGCGTAGGGGCTGGTGCGCGGCTTGTAGGCGCCGGCCCGCATCAGCTTGACGCCGCGGGCGGACAGGAACTGGGCGGATTCGATCATCATCTTCTCGTTCTCGACGGAGCACGGGCCGGCGATGACCGTGAAGCCGTGCCCGATCCGTGAGCCGGCGATCGGAAAGACGCTTGGCTCCGGGTGCGTTTCCCGTGAAACGAGCTTGTACCCCACGGTGATACGGACAACGTCCTCGACGCCCGGCATCATCAGCAACGTCTCGCGGCCCTCCGGACCGCGGTTTCCGGTGATGCCGATGGCCGTCCGCAGGGCCCCGGGGATCACGTGCGGGCTGTACCCCAACTGGCGGATCCGGTCGGCGACGGCGTCAATCTGGGCCGGCGTCGCGTTGGCGTGCATCACGACGAGCATGGCGAACTCCTGAACGGCGCTCCAGCGGCGAATCGCGCAAGCCTTGCCGCCTGCCGCAGCGAGGCCGTACGGCGGGCAGCGTACCACGCCAGCCCCCGGGCCTCCAAGGGTCCGGCCCGGCCGGCGACGGCGCTGATCCGCCGGGGATTGCCAGTGCCTGACCCCGGTAGCTGGTCGCCGCGGGCGATTCGCGGGCGTGCCTGACGCGGCCAGAATCGGCGGACCTTTGCGCAGAACTTGCGGAGGGTCGTGCTGGTAGCCGATCTGGTAGTATAATCGTTTACCACGCATGGCGTGCGCGACTCACACGGGAGTGCGGTATGAGATTGCCTCTGGGCACCGTATTGGTGGCTTTATTGGTCGTTACGGTTGGTGGGCGGCCCGCGTACGCCCAGGGGTTCGTGCACGGCTCGCAGGAGTTGGTCAGCCACCATAACACGAATGGTTCGTCGTCCCTCCTGGAGGGGGGGGCGACCGCGACCGGTCGGGCTCGCTCGCTGCAGGCCACGAACCGACAGATGTCGCTGTTCGGTCATGACGATTTCGAGTACATGCGGGGAGCGCGGGCAGGAGGGGGTGGCCCGATGCTCGGCATAGCGCAGGTCGGTTTGTACAACACCCTCTCTGCGCCCGCCGGAGGGCCGCTGTCAGCGTTTCAGAATCGCACCGGCGAGTTGACGTCGCTGTCTGGGCTGGGTGCGGCGCAGAACCTGCAGTTGCCGATTCCGGGCGTCGGAGCGGGGGGGCTGCCGACGTTGGGTGCCGCGGAGTACACGCCGCGCCCCAAGACGACGCCGTTCGAAGATTATTTCGGCCTGACCCCGGTCCGGCCTGCGCAGCCGAAGGGCACCCAGCCAGCCTTCAAGAGCGTGGTTTCCGAGATGGAGCGGCAGAATGCCGAGCGTCGGCGGACCGACGAGCGGGAGGGGATCGCGTTGTTCAAGGCGGCGACGGTGGAGGCCCGGGATGCACGCACCGGCCGCTACCCGAATTGCCGCGACTGCGAGTTGAGCCTGTTGAAGGCGAAGCAGAAGCTGGCTCTGGCGCGTGACCTCGGCGTACAGACGGCCCTGCCGTGCATGCTGCTGACGCACATTACGCTGCAGGAAGAGCAGCCCACATTGGCGATCGTATACCTTCGCGAGGCCTTTGAGCGCGACCCAAACCTGTTTTCTGAGGGCGCCGCAGCGTTGAACCAGTACTTCGGTGACGCCCGCGAGGGCGGACGGTCCGGCGCGCTCGATTTCGACATGCGGCGGTATTTGCAAACGGGGGATGCGAATCCGGGGGCCGCGGAGGCCCACGCGCTGTCGGCGTACTGTGCGTGGCGGCTCGGTGACACGGCGCGCCTGCGCGACGAGGCGCAGAAGGGCATCGACCTCCTGGCAGCCCAGCCAGCCCAGGCGGAGCATTGGATGAGCTTCCTGGTAACGCTGCGGGCTGCGCGGCCCTAGTTCGCGGTGGCTGCGCATAACGTGGCGACCCGGCTGCGGACGCGCATCGGACCGCACCCAGGTGGAAGCGACCCGACTGGACACGGGAATGCGAGTATGAATCGAGAGGCAGAGCGATCCGCGGGGGCCGCGTGGCGCGATTGGGCGTACTCGCGCCGCCCGCTCCTGAGCATCGCGGCGCACGCTGGCCTGTTTCTCGTCGCTTGGGTGCTGGCGTTCGGGTTGGCCTACAACTTCAAGGGTTCGCCGACGCTGGGCTGGCCGATTCTGTGGATCAAATCGCTGTTTGTGAGCGTGCCGCCGTCGCCGGCCGGTGCGCCGGACTGGTTTCTCCAGTTCTGTCTCCCGTTGCTGGTACCGTTGCTGGTCATCAAGCTGAGCGTGTTCGTCGTCATGGGGCTGCACCGTGCCGCGTGGCGCTATGTGGGCTTGCGCGACGTGTTCGCCGTGGCGCGGGCCGCGTGGTGGAGCTTCTTCGCCGTCTTTCTCCTGTACTATGGGTTGCAGAACGCGGGCTGGCTGGGCCTGCACACGCCGATCTTCAGCGACAAGTTCCCTGATTCTGTGTTCGTGCTGGACTTCGCCGGCACGATCGCGCTGGTCTGCGGCGCCCGCCTGGCGGTGCGCCTGTATCACGAGGAGGTGCGTCCCGCGACGGACACGGCTCCGCCGAAGCTGCTCGTGCTGGGCGCGGGCAACGCGGGCGAAAACGTGGTGCGCGAGATCCTGCGGATGCCCGTGACGCGCTACCGCGTCGTCGGGTTCCTCGACGATGACCGCGCCAAGCACGGGGCGCAAATCCACGGCGTCGAGGTCCTCGGGCCCATCGAGGATGTGAAGGCGGTCTGCGCGGAATACGGGGTGGACGAGATTCTGATCGCGATGCCCTCGGCGACGCGCGAGCGCCTGCGCCGGGTGGTCGAGCTGTGCCAGGGGGCGAACCTGCGCTACAAGACGGTGCCGGCCCTGGCCGACCTGATCGAAGGGCGGGCCTCGGTCAAGGAGATCCGCGACGTCGAGATCAACGACCTGCTCGGTCGAGCGCCGGTCCAGCTCGACCAGGAGGGCATTGCGCGGTTCATCCGCGGACGGGCGGTCATGGTGACGGGCGCCGGCGGGTCGATCGGCTCGGAGCTGTGCCGCCAGATCGCCCGCTTCGAGCCGCTGCGGCTCGTGCTGGTGGAGCGGGCCGAGCCGAACCTCTTTCCGATCGACCGCGAGCTGCGGGCCAGCTTCGCCCGCATCGACGTGATGCCGTACGTCGCCGACGTCGGCGACGAGCGGCGCATGGAGGCGATTTTCCGGAAGGAGCACCCCAGCGCGGTCTTCCACGCCGCCGCCCACAAGCACGTCCCGATGATGGAGCACAATCCGGGCGAGGCGATCAAGAACAACATCCGCGGGACACGAACCGTGGCGGACGTTGCGACGCGGTTCGGCTGCGAAAAGTTCGTCATGATCTCGACGGACAAGGCCGTGAATCCCACCAGCGTCATGGGCTGCTCCAAGCGGGTGGCCGAGATGTACATCCAGGGTCTGGACGCCCGCTCGGAGACCCAGTTCGTCACCGTGCGTTTCGGCAACGTGCTCGGCAGCAGTGGCAGCGTCATCCCCATCTTCCGCGAGCAGATCGCCCGCGGCGGCCCGGTGACGGTGACACACCCGGACATGGTGCGCTACTTCATGACCATCCCCGAGGCCTCGCAACTGGTGCTGCAAGCGGCTTCGATGGGCCACGGCGGCGAGATCTTCGTGCTCGACATGGGCGAGCCGGTCAAGATCGTCGACATGGCCCGCGAGATGATCACGCTTTCCGGCTTCCGCCCCGACGTCGACATCAAGATCGAGTTCTGCGGCATCCGCCCCGGCGAGAAGCTCTATGAGGAACTCGCGATCGACGGGGAGGGCGTCTCCCGCACGGCACACCCGAAGGTCGGGATTTGGAGGATCATCCCGACGGACTGGGATTGGCTGATCGGCCAGATGGACGCCCTTGTCGGCGACGCCGACGGCATGACGCACGATAGCGCGCGCCGGAGGCTGAAGGAGATCGTGCCGGAATTCTGTCTGGAACCCTCGGCCGAGCCCGCGCGGCCGGCCCGGGACAACCAGCTTGCATCCGCGGCCCCGCGCGTCGCGCCGGCCTAGGGGCCGCGGGCGCGCATCGTCTAAATCCCCCACGTTCCGGTATACTCCCCCACATGCACAAACGTGTGGCCATCCTCGGCTCGACTGGGTCGATCGGGCGTTCCGCACTCGAGGTCGTCGCCGCACTCCGGGACGAGATCCGGATAGTTGGGCTGGCGGCGCGGCAGGAATGGCGTCTGCTCGCCGAGCAGGCGCGCCGGTTCAACGTCGAGTACGTGGCCATCGCGGATGAGCGCCACCGGGACAACCTGCGGAGCCAGTGCCCTGAGCAGACGCACATGCTGGCGGGTGCCGGCGGGCTGGTCGAGCTCATCGAACGCTGCGAGCCGCGTTTCGTACTTGCGGCCGTCGTCGGCGCCGCAGGATTGCCAGCTACGCTGGCCGCGGTGGAGCGCGGGATTGACGTGGGGCTGGCTAACAAGGAATCGCTGGTCGTCGCCGGGGCTGTGCTGATGCCGCTCGTGCAGCGCAGCGGCGCCGCCCTGATCCCGGTGGACAGCGAGCACTCGGCGATCTTCCAGGCCTTGCAGGCCGGGCGGCGGGAGGACGTGCGCCGAATACACCTGACGGCTTCGGGTGGGCCGTTTCGCGAGTGGCCGCGGGAGCGGCTCGCGGAAGTGACCTTGGGCGACGCGCTGAATCATCCGACCTGGTCGATGGGGCCGAAGGTCACGATCGACAGCGCGACGATGATGAACAAGGCGCTGGAGATCGTGGAGGCGCACTGGCTGTTCGGGCTGTCGGCGGAGCAAATCAACGTCCTGATCCACCCCGAGTCGATCGTGCACTCGATGGTCGAGTTCTGCGACGGCTCGCTGATTGCCCAGCTCGGTACCCCGGACATGAGAACCCCGATACAATACGCCCTGACGTACCCGCGGCGGGTGCCGGGCATCGCAGAGCCGCTCGATTGGACCACGCCCCGCGTGTTGCACTTTGAGCCGCCCGATTTGGGGCGGTTCGGGGCGCTGCGGCTGGGGTATGAAGCGGCCCGCCGGGGTGGCGTGAGCGGGGCGGTGCTCAACGCGGCCAACGAGGCGGCGGTGGAGCGTTTCCGGGCGGGCGCGATTCCGTTCGCCCGGATCGTGGAAGTGACCGAGCAGGTGTTCGAGCGGCACGTGCCGATTCCGCAGCCGACGCTCGAAGAGCTGCTGGCCCGCGACGCGTGGGCGCGGCAGGAGGTCGAGCGGTGCATAGCGAGGTAGCCGGCGTCGTGAACTCCCTGGCCATGGCATCCACACTCACGGAGTGGCTGGTCAACAGCTACCTGTTCCTGAAAGTCCTCGTCGGCTTCTCGCTGATCGTCTTTGTGCACGAGTTCGGGCACTTCCTGGCGGCCAAATGGATGGACGTCCGCGTGGATCGCTTTGCGGTCGGGTTCTTCCGCCGGGTGTTTGGATACCGGCGGGGCGAGGGCTTCACTTTCGGCACGCGGCCCAGCTACACGCCCGAAGAGATCGCGGCGAAGGGCTACGGCGAAACCGATTACTGTCTGAACATCCTCCCGTTCGGCGGGTACGTCAAGATGCTCGGGCAGGACGACATCCAGATCAACGAGGACACGGGGGAGATGACCACCGGGGACGACCCGCGCGCGTTCCCGAACAAGCCGATCAGCAAGCGGATGGTCGTCGTTTCCGCCGGCGTCATCTGCAACGTCGTCTTTGCGGTCTTGCTCTACATGTTCGTGTTCCTCGTGCTCGGCAAGTCCATGGTGGCGCCGCTGATCGGGCAGGTCGAGCCCGGGAGTGCGGCGGCGGCGGCCGGGCTGCTCGCCGGTGACCGCGTCGTCGAGGTCGACGGGCGATCGGTCAGTTCCTTCGAGGACGTCGTGATGGCCGCGGTTTTGGCCAGCGACAGACTGCGTCTGAAAGTCGAACGGGCCGGGCAGCCGTTGGACAGGGAAATCGACATCGAGGTCGGGCGCAAGGCCGACGGCAAAAAAGAGGCCGTTGGCATCTGGCCGATGTACACGGCGGAGGTCGTGAAGACGCCGCTTCGCCCGGAGGGACGCGATGTGCCGCGCCCGGGGGACAAGATCGTCGCGGTGAACGGGACTCCGGTCCGCGACGCCTTCGGGATCATGACGGCGTTCCAGAACTCGGCGGGCCACGAAGTGCACCTTACGGTGGAGCGTCCGGATCCCGAGCATCCGGGCACTACGCGGACGCTGGAATACGCGCAGCGACCGGTGCTGCAGATCGAGCCGGACGTCATCGAGGGAAGTGACGCGGAGATCACCGATAGCCGGCATCTGCTCGGACTGCGGCCGCGCTGGATTGTCGGCGACGTCGCCGCGGGTGAGCCGGCCGACCAGGCCGGATTCCAACGGGGAGACGTGGTGACCCAATGGGGCACGACCATCGACCCGCTCTATGCGGAAATCCTGGCAAGCATTCATGCCAATGCGGGGAAACCGGTCCAGGTCGTCGTCGCGCGAGACGGTCAGCGCGTACCACTGACGGTCACGCCCCAGCGGTCGTTTCAGCTTTTCGGCTCAGCGCCGCCACGCATCGGGGTCGTTTTCGGCCTCGAGGAGCGTCGGGCCGTGGTGGCGGACGTTGTGCCCGGGGCGCCGGCAGCGGAGGTCGGGATGCCGCGCGGCGCGGAGATCATCGCGATCGGCTCGAGAACCGTGTCGAGCTGGTCTGACGTCTATGAGGCGCTGCGGGCCGCGGTGGGCACGACTGTGGAAGTGCGCTACCGCAGCGGGGCGGACGAAGCGGCAGGTCACATGGCAGTTCCGAGCAGCCTGGTCGACGAGTTGACGCTGCCGCCATCGGCGCTGATTCTCTCGATTGACGGACAGGACAGCGTCACGCTGCCCTCCGGCAAGAAGCTGGGGCTCGCGTTGTCCGCTAGCGGCGTGCGGAGGTTCCTGGAACAGAAGGCCGGGAAGACGGTCACCATCGAGTACGCGCGGAGCCTTCTGGATTTGCGCCCGCAACGGACCGAGTTCCAAGTGCGCAAGGACAACGTCGACCCGTGGCAGATGCGCGTGCACTATACCTATGACCTCGTGACGCTGCGACCGTTCACGGAGCTCGTCACCGCCCATGGCAACCCGCTAACCGCGCTCGCGATGGGCGGCAAAAGCACGTACCGGATGTTGTGGAACATCTACCTTCTGATCAAGAACATGGCGACGCAGAACGTCGGCGTGCAGAACGTGGCCGGGCCGGTGGGGATCTTCCGCGTGGCCATCCAGCAAGCCGAGCTGGGCTGGTCCGACCTGCTCTTCTTCCTCGCGTTCATCTCAGTCAACCTGGCGGTAATCAACTTCATGCCGCTGCCCGTCGTGGACGGCGGGCTCATGCTCTTCCTGATCCTGGAGAGAATCCGCGGCAAACCGCTCAGCGCCAAGATGCAGATCATCACGACGCTGGCGGGCTTGGCGTTGATCGTGCTGTCGTTCCTGTTCGTAACGATCCAGGACATCACGCGGCTGTTCGGCGGTTCCTAGCGGGGCGACACCGGCTCAGAACAGCGTCAACTGCTTTGTCGCGGCGTGCGCCGGGACCGGCGTACAGGCCTGCCAGGGTTGATCGCCATGCAGCCCCAGGCGCGTCGCGCTCGTCTCAAAGAGCCGCTCCACGCTCTCCCAGTACGGCCCGCTGCCGGCCATGCGCCGCCCGAACTGCGGGTTGTTAAGCAGCCCGGCGTGCATGTCGCGAATCCGGGCTTCGACGCGGCGGGCGGCGTCCGGCAGCTCCTGCCGCAGGCGCGTCAGGAAGACATCGCCGACGTTGCCGGGCAGACGGACCGGGCAGTATGTGGCGCTCACGACGCCGCACTCCGCGGCGCGTTTGAGCAGGGCGGGTATGTCGCGGTCGTTCAAGCCGGGGATAACCGGCGCGATGAGCAGGCGGATCGGGATGCCTGCGGCCCGCAAGCGCCCGGCGGCCTCGAAGCGCTGGCTGGGCGGCGGTGCACCCGGCTCGATCCGGCCCGCCAACGCGTCGTCTGCAAACGCGATCGTGAACAGCACGGAAACGCCCCGCCGGCGGTGCAACTCCGTCAGAATGTCCGCGTCGCGCACCACCAGCGGCGACTTGGTGACCACGCCGACCGGGTTTGCGTAGCGCAGGCACACCTCCAGGCAACGCCGGGTGAGCTGGTAGTGCGCCTCGAGCGGCTGGTAGCAGTCCGTCACGCCGGAGAAGGCGATCATCTCGCGCTTCCAGCGTGGGCGGGCCAGGGCGGCGGCCAACAGCTCGGGTGCATTGACCTTGACGGTCAGCTTGTGCTCGAAGTCTGTGCCGGCGCCAAGGTCGAGGTATTCGTGTGTCCGCCGGGCGTAGCAGTAGCTGCATCCGTGCTGGCAGCCGCGGTACGGATTGACGGACCAGCGGTACGGAATGTCCGGGCTGTTGTTGCGCGTCAGGATGGCGCGGGCCGACTCCTCGCGCAGCTCGGTCGTCGCCGGCCGCGGGGCCGCGAGCGGCACACAGCCGGTGCGGCTGAACGGGTTGGGCGGGTTGTTAACGGCTGGCATTTTCGCTCCGACCGCACCGAGCCGCTCGCAGTATATTAGGAATCTGTTAGGGTGTCAAGGTGTCGGGCGCCAAAAACGCGAGCGGCGGGTAACGAAGACCCTCGCTCGCGCTCCGGTGCTAGACCCGGTAGCCCAGTGGATGGCGGCTTATGGCTGCTGCCGGCCGCCGCCCGCTCCGCTCGTCCCGCGCGGGCCGGCTTGCCCGGAACGGGGAGCCTCGGCGAGCATCTGCTCGAGCTTGCCCGCCTGGTCTGTATCCAGCATGGCGACGATTTTCTGCTTCACCGACGCGGCCAGCTTGGTGCGCGCGTCGGTGTCCTTGGCATCACGCGCCGCGGCGGCCGTCGTACGCATGATCTCCCGCAGGCGGCCGCGCTGCTCCTCCGTCAGATCGAGTTGCCTCGCCGCCTGGAGCACCTGGCGCACATCGCCGGGTGCTTGCGCCGCGGCGCCGAGCTTCGCCCGCAGGTCCTGGAGTTTGGCCTTTTGCTCGTCCGTCAGAATGGGCTGGAGCTTCTCCAGGAAGGTCTGCCCATTGCCGCCCGCCGCCCGCTTGTCGGCGAGCTGTTTCTCCAACTCAGCGACCTGCGCGTTGTCGCCGGCCTGGCGGGCCGCCCGGAGCGACTCGACCAGCGGACGCACTTCGCCACGCTGGTTGGTCCTGGCCGCCCGCTGCTCGGCGACGAGCGCGTCGAACTTCGTGCGCTGATCCGCCGCAAAGCCCAATTCGTCCGGCAATCGCTGGATGATCTGCCGCAACCCGGCCCCGGCGGCGGGGGCGTCCGCCGTTTGCCCGCGCATCGTCTGCCGGAACTCGTCGAGCGTCTTGGCTTGCTCGGGCGTGAGGATCGCCCTGACCTCATTGAAGAAATCGCCTAGCGCCTGCCCGCGCACGCCGCCCAGGTCGCGCATTTGCTGGCGGATTTCATCCGCCCGCTGCGTCTCTCCGCCCTGCCGGGCTTGGCGGTACGCGCGGGCGAGGTCCCGTAGCTCCCCGGCGCGGTGGGCCTGGCCCTGCCAGCGGTCCTTATACTTCGCGACGAGCGCGTCGTACTGCGTCCGCTGCGCGTCGCTCAACTCAAGCTGGTCGGCGAGTTGGTTCACGATTCCCGCAGCGTCCATCGGCCGGGCCGGAGCGCTCGCCGGGGCGTGCCGCGCACTCGGCGCCGAGGAGGCGGGGTCGGGGGCGCCGCCGCACGTCGAGTGCGTCCAGACGGCGAGGATCAGGGTCATCAGGCTGATTGAGCACACGCTTTTCATAACGTCCTCCTGATAGTGCCGAGCTTGACGAGGCTCCGCCGACATTGGGCCGGCCTTCACGGGGCCAAACGTCCGCCGGCGCGGTTTCTTGCACGTGGCCGAGTGCGGGCGCCCGATATGGTGCGGCTGATTCGGGGCCTGGAGTGTGCGCGGCGACCGGTTGACCACCGGGAGCGCGCGGGTTAGCATACTTTGTCTGAGAATCGGGAGCTTTCTCGGTTCGGCACGCGAATCCTCGTCGCGGCGGACGCCACGGTGGCGGCTGGTGCGCGAGGGTTTGTGGCTTCTCAGGGCGGCAGGGCCTGCTAAGACAGGCGGGTTTGCTGTGCCGCCAGCCTGAACGATCGGAGTGCCTTTGGCCAAAGAAGACGCCATCGTGATGGAGGCGGTCGTCATCAAGGCGCTGCCCAACGCGATGTTTCTCGTCGAAGCGGAGATCGCCGGCACCGGCAAGCACGAAGTGCTGGCGCACGTGTCCGGCCGGATGCGCAAGCACTTCATCAGAATACTGCCTGGCGATCGTGTGACCGTCGAGGTGTCTCCGTACGACCTCAAACGGGGGCGGATCACCTACCGCCAAAGATAGCGGCCCGGTGACGGGGGTCCGAAAACACCCATAGTGCGTGGGGTGATCTTCGCGAGAGTGCCGGCGTGCGCTCACGCCGCTCCGGTCGCCGCGCGAGCCGGCTTACGCGTCGGGCTCACTGAGTAAAGTGAGCGAGGGCCGCCGTCGGCGTCTCGAAGAAATGAAACACCTTATCGAGCTTGGTAATCCGCAGAAGGCGGGCGATCTCGGGGCGCAACTGGCACAGCACGACCTCGCCGCCGGCCTCGTCGGCCTTGCGCCGTAGGTGCAGCAGCATGCTCAGGGCCGGCGACGAAACGAAACTCACATTCGAGAGATCGAGGACAAGGTTGCGTTGGTGCTGGGCGTCAATGAGACCCGACAGCTCGCCACCGATGGCGTCCACGGTGACCGTGTCGAGCACCGCCTGATCGCGGAAGCTGATGAGCAGCGCGCCTTCCGCCTCCTGCACGACCAACCTGCGTTCCGGCATGTGCCCGGGCTCCACTGCCCCCGGCGATGCCCATGTGGCGCGGCCCATCTGGCACTTTTAGCCGGTGACGGGCCGTAACGCAAGCCCGCGCAGCAGCTCGTGCGCCGTGGCGCGGCAGTCGAAAGAACGGCAGGAGACGCCGCCGAAGCGGCGTCCCCGGTCAGCGGATGGAGAGAAGTACGGTTGCGGCGATCAAGCCACCAGGTCGCAGGCGGAATTGGCGAAACGCGACCGAAGCTGTTCGACGATCTCCGCATGGCGTTGACAGACGCGCGACTCGCTCACGCCGAGCACCGCGCCGATCGAGGCCATGGTCAGCTTCTCGTAGTAGTACAGGGTCAGGATCAGGCGATCCTGCTCTTTCAGGCCACGCGTGATGTACTCGCGGATCAACTCCCGTTCCGTGCGGTGCACCGGCCCCGGGCTCGGGTCGACGGGAACGAGGGCGCCGATGCGCGAGTCGTCATTCCGGTCACTGCCCGTCTCGAGCGGGACACAGTGGGACGCGGACACCGTCCTCTTCATCTTCACGAAGCGGCCCCAGGACAGGCCCATGCGGCGGGCCAGCTCCTGCGAGTTGGGGGTCTTGCCGGACTCGGTGTGGAAGCGCTCTTCGGCGAGGTTCATGGACCGCTCGAAGTTTCGCCCGGAACGTCCGAGCGGGTCGATCTCGCGCTGCCAGTCGCGGATGGCCCCGACGATCCGCTGGCGGCAGTACGTCTCGAACTTCACGCCCCGGGCCGGGTCGAAGGCGCCGACGGCGGCGATCAGGCCGTCGTATCCGGCGCTGGCCAGCTCGTCGGACGAGACCCGCGGCCAAAGCCTCCTTGCCATGATTTCGGCGAGCTTATGCACGATCGGCATGTAATGCTCGACGATCCGATTGCGGGCCTCCACTGAGCGGGAGCGGCGGAACTCGCGCCAGTGGGCAGCGACGTCCTTTTCGTTGCTCTTGGTTGTCATGTGTTCCCTGGCTCCTGGATTTGAGGTTTGTTCTTTCGCGATTTGGTCGAGCCGAATTTTGGTTTGTTCGCCGGGGCCGACTTGATCGCCTCTCCTTGTAAGTGACTCCGATACGGTACGCTCAATATAATGACACGTTGAACTACGTCAAGACCGAGAGCGCGCCCGCTTCTTCGCCATTTTAACCAATTTATCTATTTCATCGCAAACGTGTGCTGGGAAACGACTTGTACGGCAAAAACGCCGCAATGTGAGGGCGTTCCGGGTACATGTCGTCGGAAATTAGGTAAAGGCGACTAATCACGGCCGAACAGGTCGTCGTCGGCGTCTGGAGTGGTCAGCAAACAAGGACGTTTGTACTGCTCGGCGGTCGCGCGGCGGCAAGCCATGAGGCGCTGGTCGATATGCGCAAGAGCGTTCGGTGACAACGCTTCGACTACTAAGTAGCCTATACGGTTGGACTTACGGCGCGAGGCATACTCCTCGTTCTGTTCGCCCAGCGCCTCGTCCACGGCCGCCGGCAGCTCGGCCGCTGGACCGCCGGCGCGGTAAAGGCGGTAGAAGGGGGGGTCGGCCCAGCGCGGCACGAGGAGGAAATCAAATTCTGGGATGCCCAGCCTGCGACAAGCAGCCTTGACGGCGTCGACGGCCTGATTCTCGGTGAGCTTCTCGCCTGCGACGGACGCGACGCGGCCCGCACGGTGGAGGAACTCGACGAGCGGCGCGTGGGCCAGCCAGCCGCGCACACGGACCACGTCGTCAAGTCGGTAGCGCAGCAAGCCGGCCGTATTGGTGAGCACAACGACGTAATCGCGGCCGACTTCGAGTTGTCCCGGCGCGAGCGTGTCCGGCGCTGGGCGGTCAGACTGCTCGAGCGGGATGAACTCAAAGACGGCGGAAGTCACGTCGAGGACGCCGGCCGGCGTATTGTCGTCGAGCGGCAGGCTCACGCGTCCTTCGCTGGCGAGCAGGCCGACATCACGGACCGGAAGCGGGCCCCACCAGTCGGCCAGCCGCTGGAGGTAGTGGCCGAGGCTGCCCCCGGTCCAGCAGGCGAGAAAATCGAGTCGCCAGTAGTCGCGGGGGCGCAGGTGTCCGTGGCGTGCGCGAAGCTGCGCGAGTTCGGCCGCGCGGACGGGGTCGGGTTTCAGCCGGGCGCCCAGCCGCTGCCGGAGGCTGGAGTCGGGGACGAGGCGGTCGGACAGCGTGCCGTCGCGTACGTCGCGGATGAGCGTCTCGCTGTGGTCGTCGGCGGTCTTGGCCATCTGGATGAGGGTGGCCGGGTTGGCGGTGACGGCAAACGCCACGTCGCGGCTGATACCCAGGCGCATAAGCGTGTAGTAACGGGCCTGGGCGTCGTCGAGGTGCGCGACCTCGGGGCGGCCGACGTAGAAGCGCCGGACGATCCGCTTCTGCGTGCGCGCCAGGAGGCCCGTGATCGCGCCGCAGGGAATGCCTGCGGGAGTGAAGGCGGCGTCGTATCGGCCGCTGGCCTGGAGGATCGGCCGCAGGATCGCACGTGGGTGGTCGGCCAGCATCTTCAAGCCGAAGATGTTCCAGCCGCGGTGGTAGTCACGGACGAACTGCGGCGTGACGGGGATGCGTTTGGGGAGGGCGGTGGTGCCGCTGCTGGTGGCGAACATGAGGATGCGCTGGCCGGCGGAAAACAGGGCCCCGGTGTCGCCAGCGCAGAGGCGGTCGACATAGGGCCGATAGTCCTCGTACGTCAGCAGCGGGAGCGCCCGCTTGAGGTCGTCGGCCGTGCGGACGCGGCGCAGGTCGTGCCGGTGGCCGAAGTCGCTGTCGGCAGTTAGCGACAGGACGCGGTCGAGCACGCTTTGCTGTTCGTGCTCCACGTGGTCGAGAGCGTGGAGAAACCGCGCGTGCACGCGCCGCGCGTGCAGATAGGCGGCCTTGGCGGCGAGGTGTTCCAGGAAGGTGGGCATGGTTGATGGCCCTCGCCGCGGGTCATTTCACGCCGGCGTTACGGCGAAGCACGGCCGCCGGTGGAGGCGCGGAGTGGGGCGACGGTGCCACGATCGTGGGCGGGCCGCCGAGCACAGCCGGCCCGAGGTGGGCCAGGTGCGCGTCGAAGAAGCCAGTGGTGAGCCGCGCGTAAAACTCGGGGTGGTGTATGACGGCCTGATTGTGCCGGGCGCCCGAGGCGATCCACAGGTACTTGGGCTGCGGCGCCAGGGCATAGAGCCGGCGGGTCTGCTCCACGGGCAGGTACGAGTCGCGCTCCCCGTGAATGAACAGCATCGGCCGGGGCGTCATGCGTTTGATCGCCTTGCGGACCGAAGGAAAGCGGCACTTGAACTCGCGGTGGGCGAAGTAGATCATCGCCCAGCGGAGGAAGCGCCAGAAGGTGGGGGGCTGGTTCTCGTAGGCCAGCCGGACGCGGGCAAAGATATACGCCCACCGCCGCATGAAGTATTCGATCGTGGTGTCGGTGCTGAAGGCGCCGTCGGCGACGATGGCCTGCACGCGCGGGTTTTCGAGGGCGACGAGGATGGCCGCACAGGCCCCGCGTGAGGTCCCGAAGACTCCGTATTCGGGCGGATAGCCCTGCTCGATCAGCCAACTCTCGGCGAAAGCGGCGGCGCCGCGCATGTCATCCAGATCGCGGTCGGTCACCCACTGGCGCGGCGTGTAGCTCGGAGGGCATTCGGATTGTCCGTGCCCGCGGAAGTCGAAGGTGAGGATGTCGTAGCCGGCTTCCTGCAACGGGCGGCAGTAGCGGGCACACGAGTACATGTCCGAGCAGAATTCGTGGGCGAAGATGATCAGGCCGCGGCGCCCGACGCCAGCCCGGGCCCGCACCAACATGCCGCTCAGCGGCAGGCCGTCGTAGGCCGGAAAACTCACGGGTTCGCCGGTGATCCGGTCGAAGTCAAGCGGGCCGTGGGCGAGTGGCGGTTTGGTCGTGCGCATGATGTTGAGCGAGATGCGCACGTATTTGGTCAGCACCATCAGGGGAATGACGTTGAGGAGGAGAATGGTGGCGACGATCAGGACCAGGGCCCAGTTCCTGGCGATCGCGTCGATGATGGACCAAGCCAGCCAGACCACCCACTGCTCCGGGCTAAAGGGGCATCCGCGTGGCCGGCCGCGCCGCCGACAACGCTGTAACGACTGGCAAATCCTACCTCTTAGGAGGGCGGCCGTCCACCGTCCGGGGGGTGTGACGACCGGCCCGCACAAACTCCGGTAAGATACTGGCGCAACAGGAGGCGCGTGCGTGCCATGAGTCATCACTGCGATCAGGGCATGGCGGATCCGGACGTCACGTCGGTAACGGATGGGCTACTGCCACGTCCGCACGGGCTGCGGATGCTCGGCGGCTGCTTTCGGCTCGTGGACGGCGTGGCCGTGCACGGTTTTGAGGCGTTGGAACCGTCGGAGCGGGCCGCGCTGGAGCGGTTCCGCGCGTACTGCGCCGCCGCGCTCGGCGTGGAGATCACGCTCGGCGGGGCGGCGCGTCGAAATGTGGCGGGCCTGCACATCCGCATTGACCCGACCGCGGCAGAGGCCCCGGGTGACGGAGACGGGGCTGGCAGTCGGGCAGCGCAGGGGTACACATTGCGGGTCGCGCCCGACGCGGTGGAGCTGCGCGGGGCCTCGACGACGGGCGTTTTCCACGGAATTCAGACACTCACGCAGTTGGCCATGCTGGCCGGGCGCCAGTGGCCGGCGCTGGAGATTGAAGACGCGCCCGACTTCGCCGCGCGCGGCGTCTCGTATGATGTCAGCCGCGGGAGAGTGCCGACGCTGGCGACGCTGAAGGGGCTGGTCGATCGCCTGGCGCTGCTAAAAGGCAACCAGCTTCAGCTTTACGTCGAGCACACGTTCGCGTTTGCGTTCGACCCGGAGATCAGCGCGGGCTGTTCGCCGCTGATGCCGGACGAGATTCGCGAACTGGACGCGTACTGTGTGCAGCGGCGAATCGAGCTGGTGCCGTCGCTGGCATCGTGCGGGCACATGGGGCGCATCCTCAGCTTGCCGCAATACGCGCACTTGGCGGAGATCAGCAGCGAGAAGCGCTGGCACGAGATGACGTGGCGTGAGCGGGTGCGCGGGTTGACGCTCGACGTTACGAATTCGGAGTCGCGGGCGCTTCTGCGACACATGTACGACGAGTACCTCCCGCTGTTCTCGTCCCAACGGGTGAACGTATGCTGCGACGAGACGTACGACCTGGGGAAGGGGCGCGGGAAGAGCCGCGCGGACCAAATCGGCGCCGCGGGGCTGTTCTCAGAGCACGTCGGCTGGCTGCGGGAGCTATGCGGCGGGCACGGCAAACAGGTCATAGTCTGGGGCGACATGCTGAAGAAGTACGCCGAGCTGCTGGGGCGGTTGCCGAAGGACGTGACCGTGTTGAATTGGGGGTACGAGGCGGACACGGATTACGACAGCACCGGCCTATTCCGTGAGGCGGGGCTCACGACATACGTCTGCCCGGGCTGGTCCACCTGGAACCGGTTCGTGAACGACATCAACACGGCCGAGATCAACATCCGCGGGCATGCGGCGGCGGGGCGGCGTTTCGGGGCCGCGGGGATGCTGAACACGGACTGGGGGGACGACGGACACGTGTCGCCGCCGTCGGCTGCGTGGCATCCGCTGACCCTCGGCGCGTCCCTGGCGTGGAATGCCGGTGGTCCGGCATCCAAGGAGTTCGACGCGGCGTTCGGACGGCTGTGCTTCGGCGAAGGCGGGGCGACGGCCGTGGCGGCGTGGCGCCAAGCGATAGCGGCGAGCGACATCGTGCGCATCTGGCCGATGTTCTACGGCCTGCCACTTGAGCCGGCGCGTGCGGGTCATATTCCGGGGGATCCGGCGAGCTGGTTCCGGCCAGTCGTGGCTGGACCACCGCTGCCGGCGGACCACGAACGCTTGGCGCGGTTCGACGACGCAGCATTGGAGCGCTGGCAGGCCAGCGCCGAGGAGGCGGCCCGGGCATTTGCGGACGTCAAGCCGCGCGATGATGTCGCCGCCCGCGATCGCGACGAGGTAGTGATTGCGCTGAGCCTGCACGCGCTGGCCGCACGGCGGTTTCTGCTCGCGCGACGGCTGGCCACTGCTGGGCCTGCCGGCTCGTTGACCGGCGAGCTCGACGCGCTGGCGGATGCTCTCCACCGCATCGTCCCTGCGTACGAGACCTTGTGGCTGGCGCGCCACAAACCGGCGTGCCTGCACGAGGTCACCGCGGTGCTGCGCGGCGTCGCCGACGAGGCCCGGGCGATTGCGGAAGGAGGAACGAGCCGATGAGCACGACGCGCGAGAGCGTAGACATGCGCGCCTGGACTCGCAGGGCCGGCGTTGAGCCCACCGTCCGCATCGGCATCGTGCTCGATGAAGACGCGATGAACGAGTTGCGCCTCCGCGTGCCGAACCGCGTGCACACGCTCGACAGCGACGGCGGTTCGCCCCGCAGGCTGTCGCCACGCGCGAGCCTGACGGTGCGGCGGGTGGGCGACGTGTTAACCGTGCGCGTCGGCGAGGGTCCGGAGACGACTGCGCGGGTGCTGCGCGTAGTTTGTGCCTCGCCGCCGCCGCTTGCGCCGGGAGTGGGGGTCCTGGTGCACGACGTGGTGGCGGGGCGCGGATTTCACTGGCAGAAGCGGATCGACCAGACGCTGACGGGGACGATCGAGCTGCGCGCGGGGCCGCACGGGGTGGTGCTAGTCAACGAGTTGCCGCTGGAGGACTACCTGGCGGGGGTCATCACGGCCGAGATGGGCGGCGCGTGCCCGGCCGATCTGCTCAAGGCGCAGTGCGTCGTCGCGCGGTCCTGGCTGCTGGCGATGACCGAGCCGAAGCACCGCGACGAGCCGTTCGACCGCTGCAACGACGACTGCTGCCAGCGCTACCAGGGCACCGGCGACCTGAGCCCGGCGGCGCTCGACGCGACGCGCGCCACACGCGGGCAAGTGCTCCTCGCGCCCACCGGCGTCGTCCTCGATGCGAACTACGCCAAGAGTTGCGGCGGCGTGTCGGAAACGCCCGTCGCGGTGTGGGGACTGGAGAAGCCGGGCATTTCGCCGGTCGTCGATGCGCCGCGCGACGCGGCGGAGCGGCGGTTCTTCCCGGTGACGGAGCAGAACCTGGACGAGTACCTCGACGGGGCGTGGGTGCAGACGACGCGCTGCTATTGCAGCCCGAACGTCGTGCCGGTCGACGCGATCGGGCGGTATCTGGGGCGCGTCGACACGACTGACGACTATTTCCGCTGGACCGTGCGGTACGAGCGACGGGTGCTCGAGGATCTGCTGCGCGAGAAGATCCCCGACGCGCGCGAGCTGGCGGAGCTGCGCGACATTCATGTCCGCGCGCGGGGCGTCAGCGGCCGGGCGTACGCGGTCGGGCTCGAGTGGCAGGACACGCGCGGGGAGATGGTCCGGAGCCGCCTGGACAGCGAATACCGCATCCGGCAGGTGCTGCACCGCAAGTTCCTGTACAGCAGTGCGTTCGCGGTACGCCTGGAACGCGAGCCGGCCGGCGCCATCCGGGCGATCACGCTGCGCGGGGCCGGCTGGGGTCACGGCGTCGGGATGTGCCAGATCGGCGCGCTCGGCATGGCTTTGTGCGGGATCGACTACGAGACGATCTGCCGACATTACTATCCGAAGGCGGAGCTGGCGACGGTGTATCCCTGATGCCGGAACGCTCGAATGCCGCCGCTGATCGTTCGACTCGCCCGCGTGCGGTGCAAGTGCTGCTGGTGCCGTTGCTCGGTCTATTCCGCCCGCGCGCCGCGGCACGTTGCCTCGCGGGTGCATCGCGTCCTGCGTTTGTGACGCTGCTCATGCTGGGCTTGCTGGTCGATGCGGCCGTCGTCGTAGCTCTGATGCTCTGGGACGACACGCAAACGTACCAGTACGGCTGGCGCCCGCCGGCCAAGGTGTGGCACGACTGGCACGTGAATGCGATCGACGGATGGCTGGGGCCGCCCGAGATTGCGTTCCTGCTCGTAATTGGCCTGGGGCCGTGCTTGCCGGCGTTTCTCGCATGGCTCAATCTGCCGCTGGTGCACGGCGCGGGTTCCGTCTGGCGCTCGTACGGTTGTTCATTCCGCGTGGCGAGCGGCTGGCTTTGGCCGTTGGCCGGCGCGGTGCTCGTTTGCGGCGGCCTCACGGTCCAGTGGGCGCATCAGTCGACGCGCATTTGGTACGCCAACGGATTGCTGCTCGTGTGGAATGATCCGGGGTTTGTGTTGCTGGTGACCTCTGCGGCTTGCGGCCCGTGGCTGGCCGTCTGGCTGGAACGAGCCGCGCGAGCGCTTACGCCGGGCGATCCGGAACAGCCACCGCCGCCGCACTGCGAGGGCTGCGGCTACGATCTCACACATCAGCCGGCGGAACGGCGTTGTCCAGAGTGCGGCTTGGGGTTGGACGACTCGCTGGTTCCGGGGCGCAGCCGGCCGGGCAGCGCCTGGGCGCGGCGTAAGTCGACCGCGACCTGGCTGAGAACGCGGGCGGACGTGCTGTTTCGTCCGCGGGCGTTCTATCGTCGCCTGCAATTGCGCACGCCGCCGGGTGCCGACGCGGGTTTTGCACTGTGGAATTACGTGCTGATCGGATGTTGTGCGGCGGTATGGGCGGTGACCATGCTTCTCTGCTTGGCGTGGATCTTCCCGCCACCGCTGAACGCGGAGGGCTGGATCGCCTTGTTCGGTGCCGCCCTGGCCGTCGTGGTGTGTGGAACACTGGGTTGCTGGTTTGGGCACCGGTTTGTGGCGGCGATCGCGGTCACGGCATGGCTTGCGCGACGCGGTTTGCCGGATTTCCGCTGGGCCGCGAAGGTGATCGTGTACGAATCCGTGTTCTTGTGGGTGTTTTGCGCCTACTGGGGCACCCTGCTCGCCGTTATGGCGGTCGGCAACATCTGGCTTATGGAGAAGCTGGGGCGCTTCCGGATGGTGGGCCCGTTCCCCGTGACCTTCGCGGCCTTGCTCGTGGGCACAGCGGCGTTGGGCGTGGCCTGGCTGTGCCGCTACCGTATCGCCTATCGCGCCATCCGCTGGAGCAACTTCTAGCCATGATCGACCCGGAGCAGCACTACCACGAACGCCTGCGGCAGTTCGCGAACGAGCGCGTCGAGCCCGGCGGGATCGTGCTGCTCGGGTCGTCGCACCTCGAATGGTTCGACGCAGCGCGGCTGCTGCCGGCGTGGCGCTTCGTCAATCGCGGCATCGCATCGGACCGCCTCGGGCTCACGGAGCGCGGCATCCTCCACCGGCTCGATAGCTCGGTTTTCGACTGTCAGCCGGCGTTCATCGTGTTCGAGAATGGCGCGAACGACCTGGGCGAGCTGTGGCGAAATGGCACGCCGCCGATGGAGGCGATCATTGCGGGCTACGAGCGCGTGGTGACTGCGATTCGCGGGCGGCTGCCGGCCGTCCCCCTGCTGATCGTCAACGTGCTGCCGACGACCGGCCGCTTTGCGGGCCTGAACCCCCTCGTGCGCGAGTTCAACCCGCATGTGGCGCGGATCGCGGCCCAACATGGCTGCACGCACATGGACTTCGACTCGGCCGTGGCTTCGCCGGCTGGCGAGCTGCGCGCGGAGCTGACGGAAGACGGGCTGCACCTTAATGCGGCCGGCTACAAGCTCTTCGCGGCCAGGCTGGAGCCGCACCTTCCGCGGGTGACGCCGGAACCGCCGAGACGCTGAGAGCGCAAAGAGCGCACAGCGACCAGGCTGGAGAGAGGCGTTTCCGAATCGCCAACGTGCGCGCTGCGCGGCCGGCGGAATCAGGCCCCCGGCAGGTCGCACACAAGCGCGACCTGCCCCGCGGTGATGCGGGCGCGCAGCGAAGGCGCAAAAGGCGGCCAGAACCGGCTATTTCGGCGACCAGCGCGCTTCGGACAAGCGCGCTTCCGACAAGCGCGGTTCGGGTCCGTAATCAGAATGTGTTTTGGTGTCCCCGGTCCCCAGGGTGGGCGGCGTTGTGCAGGCGACGACGACGTGTCACCAGCAATGGCCAATCGTCGGCCAGCGGGGGCCGAACGAATCGCGTCGCGGACAGCGCGGGCAACATGGGGATGGCAAAGGCCGCGGGAAGGCAGCCGGCAGGTCGCAAACAGATGCGACCTGCCCTACGTGCGGCGGAGTGCCGGATTTGGCCGGCGTGAGCGACGCCGGCGCCGTTGTGGGGGCAACGGGTGTCGTCAGGCGAGCGCGGCAAGTCACCCATCCGGGTCAATCGCGGCTTGCTAGGCCGAACGAGACCGCGTCGCGGACAACGACTATTCACTTGTAAAAGACGGGACGCTCGCGAAGCATCCCTTCCGCTCCGGTGCTACGCTGAGTCGCGGGAGG
>Ga0182017_10000077_pt1 | contig 70630 bp, 45 predicted proteins | sample 712E3DmetaG_FD_120492 | JGI IMG/M metagenome (GOLD analysis project Ga0182017, IMG submission 120492) | Permafrost microbial communities from Stordalen Mire, Sweden - 712E3D metaG | ecosystem: Environmental > Terrestrial > Soil > Wetlands > Permafrost | place: Sweden: Stordalen | collected... | reverse complement strand
TTTGAAATAAACCAGCGCTCCCCCGTCCGATTCCTGAATGGATTCGATATATACCAGGCAGCCTACGGTATAGAGATTGTCCGGCCTCGGCTCTGCGTCGGTTTTCTCCCGTAGGGTCAGGGTGATGGCAAAGGGAATGTCTTGACTTACTTTTTCGGCAAGCTTTTTTGCCATCTGCTCATTCACCCGCATTTTCGAATGCATCTGCGGAACGATAACCGTATCAAAAACAGGAATAACCGGGAGAATTTTTGGAATCTGTTTGTCGCTCATAACTGCTCCTCTACAATTAATTAGTTATCATTTAACTAACTAATACGATAAAAAAAACTAAATATTTACAATTTTATTCAAAATTTCGATAAATAGTTCTATTTCCCGCTCCGATAGGACAAGGTGAATTTTTTCCGCCAGCCTTTTTTGTTTCAGGTTATTGAATAACGTTATTTTTTCACCTTTCGGCGTTAATTCGATAAAAAACTTTCTGCCGTCCATGCTGCACTGATTTTTTCGGACACACTCAAGTTTAATCAGCTGATTTATAATACTGGTTACCGAGGGCTTGGTGATCTGGAGTTTTTCGGCAAACTGGCTGAAGGTCAGACTGGAACTTTTCCCGATAATCTCAATGTAACGAAGCTGCTTTATTTTCAATTCCCCAACAGGTATCTCGCGGGAGAGCTCCCTGTGGCAGCGCTCATAATGATCGTTAAACTTGATCAGCGCGGTAATGAGTTCATTTTTAATGGCCATAGTAATATAGTACGGTTTTTATTGCCGAAAAGTAATGTATCAAAGAGAACCAATTAGTTGTTGCCTAACTAATTTAAAAGATTTCCGTGAAAAAGGAAAGTATATTTTCTGCGATTTGCAGAACTACGAATTTTTAGTCGTTCTTTTGGATCAATTTTTCGAAGGCTCCGCGGTCCGTGCGGACCCTTGCCAGGTAAATTCCCCGGCCTAGGCCCGCGAAGGAAACCTCCGAGCGCCCCGCTTCGAGCAGGACACGGGCGCCTCCGACCGTGAAGAATTCGGCCGACTGCATGGTCAAGCCTTCGGTAATGGAAAGCCGATGGGATTGGACGTTAACATGGATCGGATTCGAGGTCGCGGCGGTCCGCATCCGGACCGCCGTCGGCGCGGCGCCTTCTCCCTGGATGTAAACCAGCAAGGTCTTGTAGCCCACGACCGCCGCCTTGAGCGGGGCGTTGACTGCCGAGGAAGTATCGTCAACCGCGTTGTTGAAGGTCCACCTGAAGTCCCCGCCTTGCATGCGTCCGGCGTAGGTCATGACCTTTATCTTCGCGGCATCCGGGGCGTCGGCGGTGTAGGCATACATCAACGAGGCATCGGTGTCGAAGTTGTTGTAGATGTTGGCGCCTGAGGCTGACTTGACCGTTGCGGGCACCGTTTCCGCGCGGCTTGCGGCCACGTAGGCGTCGAAGTCCACGGTGGAGTTGGGGAAACCCGTCGCTCCATAGGCCACGAAGCGCTTCTGGCCTTCCATGTAGTTGTTCCAGGCCTTGATGGCGCCGCCATCCTCGCCGGAGAAGGTTCCCAGAGATGCATTGTCGGCATTCTTGGTATCATCCCATACGTCGGAGCCCTGCAGGGACGTGAGCATGGGGTATCTGCAGTTGCGAATGTAGTTACCTTCCATGAAAATCGAGCAGCCCATCGTGGCGCCCGCGCCGTACTTGGCGATGCCGTCGTAGTAGTTGTTGTAAACGTGCGCCGAGTAGAAGCGCACTCGGGGGTGGCGCGAGTCGCAGTGGTCAAACCAGTTATGGTGATAGTTGATGTAGTACCCGGTGGTGGCGTCCTCGCTCAGGCCTAGCAGACTCGTCTTTCCATTGTCCCAGAAGTGGTTGTAGTCGATGGTCACGTAGGTCGAAAGCTTGACATCCATTGCGCCGTCTCCCTTGATCTGATCGGCGGCGCTTCCTGCCGCGCCGTAGAAGTGGTCGTTGTTGTGGATCCAGATGTGGTCGTTGGACTGCTGCAGGCCGATATCGTCACCCGCGGTGCTGTTGACGTTCATGACGCCGAGATTGCGGACCTCGAGGTTCGTTGCGTCCTTGACGCGAACGCCCCAACCGTTGGCGGTGGCGTCGTTGCCCACGCCCTCGAAGGTCATGTGGCCGGTCACGAGGTTTTTGTTTGCAAGGAGGATATCGCCGTCCTGCGTGGATGCGGGACTGGACACCTGCCCCACCACCCGGACGATGAGCGGACGGCCGTCTTTGCCCTTCGCAAAGGCGTCGAGGATCGTCTGGATGCCCACACAAGGATTGGCATTGGCGCCGGTGACGGTCATGGAGATGTCGTCCTTGGTCTTCTCCGTAAGATAGAGAATGACGGCGCCGGTCATGGGCGTGCCGTCGAGATTGTAGGCGCTGGGAATATTTCCGCCGGAGAAAGCGAACCCCGTGCGGTCGTAGGCGGTAACGGTCAGGGAGCTCGTGACCGCGGCGGTCCCCTCTTTGCCAGAGACCACCGGCGCGACCTTCAGGGTATAGCTTCCGGCCTTAAGACCGATCGCGTCGGCCCGCCAGTAGGAGCCATAGGCGCGGATCAAAGGATTGTCGAGCTTCTGGTCGACGAGTCCCTGGCCGCTAACGTAGACGTTGTAGCTGTCGGCCTTGCCGGCAGTCTGCCACTCGACAAGTGCGGCCTCGAACCAACCGGCGGCTTGCTTGATTGTCACGGTCTGGGCCTGGAGAGTGATCGCCCCCAGAAGGAGTCCGACAAGAAAGAATCGTGTGTTCATGACTTCATCCTGTTTCTGTTGATACGCAATTTGATTTTTATAGAGTTTCGAATTCCGTTTCTTTGCGTTTAATATAACGAATCTTAAAGCTCACGCATTAAAATCCTTTTTTCCGGCCGTAGATTTTGTTCACTGAAGTGAACGAGAATGATTAAGCACGGCACGCCGCATTGTGACTGGAGCGCTATCACAACAACCATAAGGGATATACCTAAGGCGTCCGGGTGAGCCCCTCTACGAATTTTCCTTCCGAGCCTTCAGCCCCTCGAACGCCTTTTTCATGTCCGGGTCGCCGTCGAGGAGCTCTACTTCGGAAAAACCCATTTCAAGGGCCTTGACAAGGAACTCACGGGCCGCGTCGGGCTCCCGGTTCGACGCCTTGATTTTAGCCAAAAAATACCACGCGTCGGGACAGTCGTGGTGCGCGTCCAGGTACTGCCGGATCAGCCGCTGCGCCTTTTCCCATTCCTTGAGCGCGATGCAGACGCGCCACAGAAGTTTTACGGTCTGGAAGCCCTGACCGCGAATTTTTTCGAGATAACCGAGAGCGGAGGCATGGTCGTTGATATCGAAGGCGTGGCGCGCCAGGCATGAAAGGATATGGTCGGAGGGTGAGGGGATGTCCTTAAGTTGTTGTACGAGCGCGATGATCTTTCCCGGATAACTGTCGGTGCGCTGATACGCTAAAAGCCGTTCGGCGTCAAGTTCGTCTCCTTCGGCGGAAGCGGCGTCGGCCTTGCATAAAAGTTCATCGACTTCGCTGAAATGATTTAATTCCCGCAGGATCATGAGCGATTCCGCCACCGCATCGGGGCCGATCCTCGAAAGAACGGCCATGGTCGATTTGGCGTAACTATCGATGTCGCCTTTGAGCAGCGCGAGGTGACGCAAGCCCATCCATCCCGCGATTTCCTTTGGTGAAAGTTTTACGGACTGAAGGTAATAGGTTTTCGCCTCTTCGTAGTCGCCGCGGCTGAGGTAGGCGTTGGCGATATTGACATAGAGCCCCGCATCGCCCTTGGAAAGTTTAAGCGCCTGGAGGTAATTGTCGAGCGCTTTGTCAACGTTCCCCAATTGTTCATGGGCGAATCCCATGTTCTTGAGCGCGGAAGGGAATTCCCGCTGGTATCTGACGGCTTTTTCAAAAGCCTCGATCGCCTTGCCGTATTCGTCGGTGGCGCAATAGGCGTTGCCGAGGTTGAACCATGCGTCCGCGAAATCGGGCCGGATCTCGACCGCCTTTACAAAAAGCTCGATTGCCGCACCGTGCTTCCCTTGCGCGGAACGGCAATTGCCCAAATTCAACAGGGCGCCCGCGTTGTCGGGTTCGAGTTCCAGGACTTTTTCAAACGATTCCAGGGCCGCGCCGTCTTCCGCAAGCGCGTGCTGGACGATGCCGAGATTGTTCCACCCCTCCACCCGCCCCGGTTTAAGAACCGTCAGTTTCCGGAAAATCCGCAAAGATTCGTCAAGTTCCTGCTTCCTGAAACAAATATTGCCGTATTCGAGCAGAAGCGGGTAATTGGCGCCGTCCCGACCGATGACGGTTTTATATAATTCAATGGCCTCGTTGAGCCAGCCCTTGTCGGCATAGATCTGCGCGAGCTTTGCCGCGGTATCCATGTTTTCGGGATGCGCCGCGTGAGCGATGCGCAGGTCTTCAAGACCGTCAAGAGAGAGTTCGGGTTGATTGCGGGGCAGGTCGTTTTTCATTGTATATGCTATTTCGTTTTAATGATCGGTTCCCAATATTTTCGCGGCCTGCGGCGCGTATTTGCTTTCCAAAACACGCCGCACGTAATCCCACTGCGGAAACGCGCCCCTATCGGACCAGTTTTTATTCACCACGATGTCGTACCATGCGTCTAAATATAAATTCCCGATACGATCGGTGTTGATGGTGACCGGTAAAATGGTTGAACCGTTGTTCATGAGCTGCCGAAAGGATGTTTCGTAGACTTCGGTGACCCATCCGCCGCCGAAGAGCAGCGACATGTCCCCGAGGATATCTTTACGGACAGGGATCATTCCGAAGCGGCTGCAATCGTTGATTTGATTTTTCGTGCCCGTAATATAGCGCGCCAGTTGATACGACAGTTTCGGGTCCGGCGCGTCCTTGGGAATGCCCCACCACCACCCTCCGGTGGTCACCGTTCTGCGGCCTTCGCGCGCCACAGCGCCGTTTCCGTCAAGTATGATCGAGCAGCCTTGCGGCATGAGAGCGACGCCCATGTCGGCCGGGTTTTGTATATATCCGTCCAGGCCGTCCTGGCCCGTGCCGTGTATGAAAAAGCAATCGATTTGCGTCATGAACGCGAGGAAGACCTCGTTGTCGCGAAACCCTTTCCATATGTCCGCGCCGCTCCACGCCTCTTTCCACATGCGTTCGTTATACGACGACGCGGCGTAGGCGGCTTCCCACATAAATGCGTCGGCTACCGCGTCCCCTTTCATGGTCATCACCTGGGCGCTATCACCCTTGCACTGAAAAATCCGGTCGATGATACGTTGCGAGGTTCCTGAATACCGTTTGCCGCGGTGCGCGATGCGGCCGTGCAGCGTTCCCCGATACGGCGTGTGGGCCCAAATCCAGCCTACGACATACACATCGAAAAAATCCCATTTGTTAGGGTCATCCTCCAGAATGTACGTCGCGGGAAGTCCGTAGCCGTTCATCGCCTTGAGGTCGGCATTAATGGAGTCCCGGTAAGAGCGCCACACCGCAAGCGCGTCGGCCACCTTGCTTTTACAGTAGACCATGATGCGGGTTTCGAACTTCCGCGGAATAAGAAATTGCCTGCCGTCGCGCGCTCCGAGCGACGTAAGAACGAACGTTTGGCGGAAATCCCTCAGCTCCCGCTCGCCGACAACGGCGTCGATCGGCAAAAGCCGATCGTTGGAGAGGAGGGCCGCTGTTTTGTCAAAAGGTATTTTTACCAGCGCGATCCGGCCCGGATATTTCGCGAGTTCGCTTCCCAATTCCGCGGCATTGTCATAATGCACGACCTGGATCGCGGCCTTATATTGCTTGTTAAAACCGGGAATGATTTCCCCGCTGAAATACTCCTCCTGCGCCTGTATCATTTGCACGAGGATTTTCTGCTGCCTCGGCGCGGCGCACCCCAACACCGTCAGATAGGCGATAAGCGCCGCCAAGGCAAGGCGTTTTAATGGACGCCGGAAGCAACGGCTATTGTTCATGCGACGCCGTCCCCTTTCGGCCCGGAGCGGACGAAACATGATTTTCAACGCGGGCATTCGCTTTACGTAAACGTTTGACGAATATCTTCAACAGCTCCACGGCAATAGACGGATATTCGGCGATAACGTCGATCAGGTCGTCGCGGCCGATGCGCAGAACCGTACAATGAGTAAGCGCATAGGCGCTCGCCGACCGGGACTCTTCGTCGAACAGCGACATTTCGCCGAAACATTCCCCGGCGGCGAGCTGGGCCAATTCGACCGTTGCCCCTCCGGCGGCTTTTTTAGTGATTTGAATCAGGCCTTCCTTAATGATGTAGGCCGAGTCGCCCATGTCGCTCTCCTTGACCACTTCGTCGCCGGGATCAAACGGCAATTGTTCGGCGATCGACGCCACCGCGCGCAGTTCCGCCGTTTTTACTTGGGAGAAAAGCGACGTTTTTTTCAGGAAAATGACGTTTTCCAATACCGTAAAAGTGGATGGTTCGACGCTTTCCATAAGCTTTCAGCTAACCTTTCCGCGCGGCATTTATGGTCCTGGGCGGCCGGCCGGGATCGGCGGATGCCATACCTACATTCGACGCGGCGTAGGCCGCGCAGCTTTGTATCCACTCGTTGCGGTCGTTACCGAACTCCCTGATGACTTCCATGAACGGCTTCGCCTTGATTTTCAAGCTCGAGGCCGCCGGCTTGCCGCGGATGGCGACGTCCTCGCCGTCCAAAAGCCTCAGCGCCCAACGATTGACTTTGAAGTCACCTGCGTTGTCAAGTACTTCCAGGGCGCGCGCGCGTACGTGCCGGTCGGCATGGTGCAAACGATGGGCGACCCGGCCGATTTGGCCGCTTTTATCCAACAGCGACGAAATGGACACGAGATTGCGAAGCCGCAGGCTTATGACCTCTTCATTAATCGCCGTTTGCAAAAGCCGCACGCCCGGAAGCGACGCTTTTGCGTCAAGCGTTTGGATGGAGCTCCAATTACCGTAAATAAACCTGATCTCGGAATGGGCGAGTTCCTGCAAGAGCGCGTCGTATTTCTTGCCCACCAGGGCCGGGCGCCGCTGCAACGCGCCCAGCATGATTCCGCGATGACAATAATCCATTCCCGGCAAGGCGAGCACGACCTTTTCAACGGAATATCCGCCGTCAAAAAGGCGCCCCATGGCCGCGACCAGATCCGCGATTTTTTTGCGGTTTACCGTATCGGTAAACTCCATGAGCAGGTCCATCGACCCGTCGACCGGCATTGATCCGACGCTGAAGAGGAATTGTTTCCACATGCTTGCGTCGCCGATGATCCTGAATTTTTCGCGCGCCGCGAAGGTCCGTACGTAGGGGAAAAAATCAGGCGATCCGATCGCCCCGATCGCGTACAACGCGCTCGCGCATTCCCGGGGAACGTCGGAGGCCATCATGTCCAGCAGAAGGTCGATCAGTTGCTTCCTTCCGGATAGACGGCATCGCGGCCATAAAACGATGACGGCGTTGGCCCGGATCCTGTTATCGATATTGAATAAAAATGATTCAAGGCGCGCGGTTATTTCATCGTCCTCATACGGCGAAAGAGCCAAAATGCTGTTGGCGACAACCCGCTTATCGTTATAGGAGAGGTGGCGGATGAAAAGTTCCTTGGTGGTTTCCCGTTGAATCCGCGCCAGGGAGGAAATGATCGTGGCGCGAACGATGTTGTCGCAGCGGTCCAGATACTCAAACAGAATGGCGATCGATTCCTTTGATTGCATATCGACGAGGATATCGATAATGTACTTTTTGATTTCGTATTCTTCCTGTTCCAGGACCCGCGCGAGAAGCGTGAGAATGTTTGCATCTTTTTCAAGGCCGACCGCATTGAACAATTTTGTAAATTGTTTCGATTTAAGACCTGAAAGATTGCGCGTGAGGCTTTCGGTGTATTTTTTCCTGATTCTCAAGGTTTGGATGACCATTACCACCGCCAGGGAGGACAACACGGCCATGTACGCCGCGAACGACAATCGTGGAACCGCGAAAAGAAGCCAGACGCTCGCGGCCATGATTGCCAGGGGCTTGACCACGCCTTCCATGGCGAGCTTTCCCCTGCCGCGGACGTCACGCGGGAGGCTTGAAAAAAACACCTGGAAATTGGGGGAAAAAAAAGAATCGAAAAACGCGACCCTGAGCCCCATGCCGGCTACAATACTCCAAAAAAGCAAAAGCCCCTTCTGCGGCCCGGCGCTCCACCCAATATACGTAAGAAAAACGAAGACGAGGCATACTATCGCGGGCAGGAAAAGCATCGATCGGGTCGATCCGATTTTCCGCAGCACGGGTCCCGCCACAACCACCTGCAAGGCGAACGTGGCGAACATGCTGCATCCGTTGAAATAGCCTAAAAAAGCGGCAAGGTCCTTCGCATTGACAAGATGGCTTTTCAATTGGCCGTAAAAAATATAGTGCTGATTGATAAGGATGAAAAAAAGGATGAAATAGAATATCGCCATGTTTCGTAAAAGCGGCTCCTGATTGACAAGCGTGAGATCCTTGCCGATATTTTTAAGGGTCCTTCGGGAATGTTTTTCCTTGTCGGATGACGCTTTGAGCGACGTCCCGAACCATTGCCGCGCGGGAATAAACAGGGCGCCGAGGAGAGCGGCCAGCACGCCCCACGCCACCAGAAGATTTTCCGCGGGAATACCCTTGAGCAGCCAGGGGATGGAAAAGGAAACGCCGATGGCGCCCAGCGTGCCTCCCGCGGCGATGACGGGGAATTGCGTCGAAGCTTTCCGGGAATCCACGAGGTCGTTCGCGATTGTCCAGAACAGGAGAAACAGGATGATTTTTGAAACGTACGCGTAGGAAAACAAGGCGGGATACAGTATCCGCGCATGAAGCTGCAGCGCGAGGCGGACCGAAAAAACCGCCGCGCAATGAACGAAAATCAGCGTGATGAAAAAAACGCCCCGGTCAATCCGGTCGATGATCGAAATCAGCAACGACGATGTCAGAAAGAGCAGCATCGCATTGACAAGAAACATATTGGGAATAAACCGTGTGTCGAAATGCGCCAGTAACAGCGATTCGGCGGTGCTGTCGCCGAGGATGGCGCCGGCGAACAACAGGAATAGCAGGCTGAAGAGCGCCCATGTGTAGTTTTTTTGGAGCGGTTTTTGTTCGACGGATGTCAATTTTATGCCTCCATGGAGCCGTAACCATCCCGATTCCGTATATTGTACTATATCGGGCGGGCGGCTGCAAAGTTCTTTTGTCAAATACAAACTATTGCGTACCCCCGCGCCAAAAGCCATATTAATAGTCCGGTAATTAAATATGAGTACCATTGAAATATTTTCACCCGTTGTCACGGTGAGCCGAGAGTTTATCCTGAGCATGCCGAAGGAAACCGTTTATTACTCTATAGAAACGACCCTTCGACAAGCTCAGGGTGACATGTGTGCATTGGGTGTAATACAAAAATTAGACATATTTAATTGCCGGACTAATAACTTATAAAATCATCATGTACTCATTAACTCATTAACCCATCAACTCACTTATGGACAAACAACAATTAAAAGAACAAGTCGAAACCATACGGCAGGCGTTCGGGTACATCAACCGGTTTAAAAACCAGACGTTCGTCATTAAAATCGAAAGTTCGCTCATCACGCACCCGTTTTTCCCCATCCTGGTCAAGGACATAGCCATCCTCCATGATCTGGGCATCAGGATCGCGCTGGTGCCCGGCGCGAAAACGCGGATCGACGAGATTTTGACGACCTATGGCATACGATGCCGGACCATCGACAATATTAGAATTTCAACGCCCGAATCGATCCCGTTCATCAAAATGGCGGCCTTCGACGTTTCCAACCGGATCATGACGCTGCTGGCCGAAAACAACGCCAACGCGGTGATCGGCAATTGGGTGCGGGCCAGGGGCATCGGCGTGCGGGGCGGGGTTGATTTCGAAAGTTCGGGCCTCGTCGAGCGGTTGCAAACGGATATCATAGGGAATGTTCTGAAAGAAGGGCTGATCCCCATTTTTCCAAATATCGGGTGGAACGCCCAGGGAAAACCGTACAACATTTCCTCGAATGATCTGGCCTTTACCGTTGCGTGCGAACTCAAGGCGGCGAAGCTTTTTTTCGTCACCGATTTCGGCGGCCTGGCGGCAAAGGATTTTATCGCCCCGGAGGGCGCCTATGTTTCCAGCGACGGGTTCATCGCGCAGCTCACCGTTGACGAAACAAAAAAATTCATCGACGCCAACGCCAAGGCGGCCGATCCGGGGGCCCTGGAGTACGCCTCGCTTGCCTACCGGGCCTGTAAAAGCGGCGTGCAGCGGGTGCACCTCATCGACGGCCGGATCGAGGGGATGCTGCTCAAGGAAATTTTCAGCAACCGGGGGTTCGGCACCATGATTTACGCCAACCAGTTCGAAAACATCCGGCCCATGGTCCATGCCGATATACCCGAGGTATTGGCGCTCATGCAACCGTCGATCAGCGAGGAAATCCTCGTCCCTCGCACTGAGGAGGACCTGGCGGAGCTGCTGGCGGATTACGCGGTGTATGAAGTCGACGGGACCATTCACGGCTGCGGGGCGTTGCACCTGTACGGAAAGGAACACGCCGAAATAGCGGGCATCGCGGTGGATGCCACGTACGGCAACGTTGGAATAGGAAAAAAACTCATCGCTTATTTCATTGAAAAAGCCGCGCGGCTTACGATGAGGAAAGTCTTCGTCCTTACCACGCAGAGCGCGGATTGGTTTTTACAGCTTGGATTTGTCAAAGCTGCCATTACCGACCTACCGAAGGAGAGGCAAAAAACCTACAATACAAAACGGAAATCCATGGTGTTGACCTATTCCGCGGCCGCGGCCAAGGGAAAACGGCCCCCACTGGTGGAATGAACGCGGCGATGGTTTAACGCAAGGTGATGCTTGCGTTCGGCAATGCCTTGAAAAGAAAGCGGGAAAGCATGGGAAAAAAGGCGATTTCAAGAAGTAACCATCAACCGGCTCAATCCGACAAGAAACCGGCAAAAACGTTGCATGAGCCTAACCGGCTCAAAGAACCGTCGGACGAGGCCCCGCTCCAGCCTCCAACGTCTCCTTTTCCCATTGTCGGCATCGGCGCCTCGGCGGGCGGGCTTGCGGCGTTCGAGGCCTTTTTTTCCGGCATGCCCGCGGACGCCGACGAATCCGGCAAGCCTATTGCCGGTCCCGGCATGGCATTTGTATTGGTGCAGCACCTGGCGCCCGATCATAAAAGTATTCTCACCGACCTCATTCGGCGCTATACCCGCATGCAGGTTTTTGAAGTTGAAGACGGCATGACCGTGCAGCCCAACTGCGCCTATATCATTCCCCCAAACCGCGACATGGCCTTTCTCAACGGCGCCCTTCAATTGATTGTACCCTCGGCCCCCCGCGGCCAGCGCCTGCCGATCGACTTTTTCTTTCGGTCGCTGGCCCTTGACCAGCGCGAACGGGCCATCTGCGTCGTGCTTTCGGGCACCGGCAGCGACGGTACGCAAGGCGTGCGGGCCATCAAAAGCGAGGGCGGCATGGCCATGGCCCAGAGCCCGGATTCCACGGAGTACGACGGCATGCCCGGAAGCGCCATCGCCACGGGCCTTATCGACTATGAGCTGCCGCCGGCCAAAATGCCCGCCCAACTCATCGCCTACGCAGCCCATGCCTTCGGCAAGCTTCCCCGGAGCGCCTCGGCCCCGGAATTCAATGCCGAGAACACGCTGAAGAAAATATTCATCCTGCTTCGCGCCCAGACGGGTCACGATTTTTCCCGGTACAAGCCCAACACCATCCACCGGCGTATCGAACGGCGCATGGCCGTCCAGCAGATCGAATCGATAAACGCATACGTCAAGTATTTGCAGCAGGCCCCGGCAGAGGTTGAAGCCCTGTTTCGCGACCTGCTCATCGGGGTGACTAATTTTTTCCGCGATCCGGAGGCCTTCAAGGCCCTGGAAGAGGCGGTCATTCCCAAGCTCTTTTCCGGAAAACCCGAGGGCGGCGTGATCCGCGTCTGGTCGCCGGGATGCTCCACGGGCGAGGAAGCATATTCGATCGCCATACTCCTGCAGGAGCGCCTGGAGTCGCTCAAGCTCGGCTGCAAGGCGCAGGTATTCGCCACCGACATCGACGGCCGGGCGATCGCAACCGCGCGCGCCGGTCTTTATCCGGCAAGCATCAGAGCCGACGTCTCGCCGGAGAGATTGGCGCGTTTTTTCGCGGCCGAACCCGACGGCGGCGCGTACCGCATCCACAAAGGCATCCGTGACATGCTTGTCTTTTCCGAGCAGGATGTCATCAAGGACCCGCCTTTCTCAAGGCTCGATCTCATCAGTTGCCGCAACCTCCTTATTTATATGGGCGCCGATTTGCAAAAGAAACTTATTCCGCTCTTTCACTACGCGCTGAATCCCGGCGGCATGCTCTTTCTGGGAACCTCCGAAACCGTGGGCGACTCGGTCGATCTGTTTACCGCCCTGAACCGCAAATCAAAAGTGTATCAGCGCAAGGACGATTTTCACGGCGCGCAGCGCGCGTTTGGGGGCCGTTACCTCACGCCCATGCCGGAGCGGGAGGATATTTCGAAGACTGCGGAAAAGGCGGAAGTTTCAGGAAAATCGCCGCTGCGCGAGCTGACGGAACAAGCGCTTTTGCTGCATGTCGCCCCGGCGGGCGCATTGGTCAATGACCAAGGCGATATTCTCTACCTTCACGGCCGCACCGGAATGTACCTTGAACCGGTCCCGGGCGAGGCGGAAACGAACAACATCCTGAAAATGGCCCGCCAAGGGCTGCGTCGCGAATTGACCTCGGCCCTGAGGAAAGTCGCCTTAACGAAAGGCGTTGTACGCCGGCCGGGACTGCGCGTCAAGACCAACGGCGCCTTCACTACCGTCAACCTGACCGTATGTCCCGTTGCCGCCCGGCCGGAGCCCGGCCAAAACGGCGAACGGACCCGCTACGCCGCCGTGCCGCGGCAGCCCCTCTACCTTGTCATTCTTGAGGATTCGCCGTTGGCGGACCCCTTAACCTCGGAAACGGCGGCGGCCCCGAAATCGGTCGCTCCTCCCGCGGGCGGACTTGACGAAAGCGCTCGCGTCGCGGAGCTTACACGGGAATTGCGGGACAAGGATGATTACCTCCAGGCCGCCAACGAGGAACTGGAGACCGGTAACGAGGAGCTCAAATCCTCCAACGAGGAAATGCAGTCAGTCAACGAGGAATTGCAGTCCACCAACGAGGAAATGGAGACGTCCAAGGAGGAATTGCAATCCGTTAACGAGGAGCTCGCCACGGTCAACGCCGAACTCCAAACCAAGGTGGCTGATTTATCGCGGGCCAATAACGACATGAATAACCTTTTAGCCGGCACCGGCATCGGCACCATTTTCGTCGACCACGGGCTTCGCATTCTGCGCTTCACCCCCGCCGCCACCCGGATCATCAACCTGATACGCGGCGACGTGGGGCGCCCCCTGGCCCATATCGTTTCCAACCTGACCGGCTACGACCGGCTGGTGGCTGACGCGCGGGACGTACTTGACTCCCTGGTTCCCAAAGAAGCCGAAGTACGGACGGCGGAGGGCAAATGGTACACGATGCGCCTCCAGCCTTACCGGACCATCGAAAACGTGATCGAGGGCGTGGTGATCACCTTTATCGACATAACGGAAATGAAGCGGCTGCGCGAGGCGCTGGAGGATAAGTTCGGGCGACAACAGTCGCTCATGTCAATAGCGTCGGACGCGTCTACGCCGTTGCCGCCTCCCAACGGAGTTGCGGTTGAGGGGGAACGCCCCCCCAAGGTTCCCTTGCCCCCAGATAACGCCCCCTAGCCCCCGTAAGGGGAATCCGACATTACACAACCACCTTCTCCCCCTGCGGGCCGGGGGGCGTTTTCCCCCTGCGGGGGCTAGGGGGCGTAGAGCCGAATGACCGATGGGGAATAATTCCCCTTAACACCGCACGATATATATTGATAATAGCGCTTGCCTAATGATATACTATGCGCATCCCTTTTCTACGGAGTATCCTTATGGCAGAACAAACGACCCACTCTCGCCAATCGTTTCGCAAGCGGGCCGAAGCGCTCTATCTCGAACAATCCTCACGCCAACCGGAAACTATCCTACGTTCTCCAGCCGATACGGAGAAGCTCCTTCATGAACTTCGCGTGCATCAAATCGAACTCGAAATGCAGAACGAGGAGTTGCGCCTGGCCCAGGTTGAACTTGACTCAGCGCGGAAGCGCTATTTTGATTTATACGACCTGGCGCCCGTGGGATATTTTACGCTCAGCGAAACCGGGCGGAGCGCCGTTCTGGACCCGTCTGGAGGCCACGGCCGCCTCTTACGCTTCGAAGGCGGCTAAACCCGGATCAGCGCGTGAAGCCCACGGCGGGCGCGCATGTGGGGTCGTGATGAGCGACATTCTTACTATTCCAGGTTGCCGCAATGCATATAAAGACAAAAGAAAAAGACCGCGGGCGCACGATTACGTCCCAGGCCCCTTTATCACCCGGACAAACGACGAATCTCCTCCATGAACTTCAAGTGCATCAGATCGAACTGGAGATGCAAAACGAGGAACTGCGCAGTACACAGGCTCAGCTTGAAGCATCCCGGACCCGCTACTTCGAACTCTATGACATGGCGCCGGTGGGCTATCTCACGCTCAATGAAAAAGGACTGATCCTGGAGGCCAATCTCACTGCGGCCCGCCTAATCGGCGCGCCGCGAAGCGCGTTGGTCGGAAAACCGCTGACGCGCTTTATTCATCGCGGCGACCAGGATGTCTACTACCTGCACCGCAAAATGCTTTTTGATGACGGCGGCATGCAGGCATGCGAGCTGCGGCTGAAGAAAAACGACGGCGCCTTTTTCTGGGCGCAAATGGAGGCGACCATTTCACGCGGCGTCAAAGACGAAACAGTCTGTCACGTCGTGATCGACGACATCACCGGCCGTAAGCGCGTGGAAGAGTCGCTATTGAAGGCGTATGATACGCTTGAGCGGCGCGTCAAGGAGCGCACGGCCGAACTGGAGAATGCGAATAAAACGCTCATCGTGGAAATAGCCCAGCGCAAAAGCGCCGAGGAAAAGGAAAAATCCAATATCCTGCAACTGCAACAGGCCGACAAAATGGCGAGTCTCGGGGCGCTGGTAACGGGCGTGGCGCACGAAATCAACAATCCCAACAATTTCATCATGCTCAACAGTACCCTGTTAAAACAAGCGTGGGAAGACGCCCGTCCCATTCTTGACGAATATTTCGACGCCAACGGCGACTTCAGGATGGCCGGCATCAATTACTCACGGATATCGCAAAAAATCCCGCTGCTCTTCAGCGGCATGGAAAACGGGGCGCGCAGAATCCAGCGGATCGTGGCGGACCTCAAGAATTACGCGCGCCGGGACCTCAGCGACTACGATAGCACGGTTGAAATCAACCAGGTAGTCAAAAATGCCGTTTCGCTTTTGGAAAGCATGATCGCCAAAAAAACCTCGCGGTTTACGGTAACCTACGCCCCGCTTCCGGTGCATATACGGGGAAACGGCCAAAAACTTGAACAAGTGATCATCAATCTCATCCAGAACGGCTGCGAAGCGCTTGCTTCTCCGGAGGCGGTTCTGGCCGTTCGCGTCGATAGGAAAAACGCTACGTGCGTCATCAGTGTTCGCGATGAAGGACAGGGTATTTCAACTTTGGATATTCCAAAGTTGACCGACCCCTTCTTTACCACGAAACGCGAGAGCGGCGGTACCGGGCTTGGGCTTTCGGTTTCGGCGGGAATCGTAAAAGAGCACGGCGGCGATTTGGAATTTGAGTCGAAGGTAGGCAAGGGAACGATTGCCCGCGTGATTCTGCCTTTAAAAAGAAACAAGGAAGACGCTCAATGACGCTGAAGCCGATTATCGTCGTGGACGACGAACCCGACGCCCTGCTCGCGGTGGAAACCATGCTCGAATCCGCGGGCTGCGAAAACATTATACCCTGCGGGGACGTTGCAAGCATGTGGCGCGTCATCGAAAGCCGCGGGGCCGAGTTGATTATCCTCGACATCGTCATGCCCGGCGTTTCGGGCGAGGATACGCTTTCCCAATTGCGGCAGGATTACCCGGACATTCCCGTGATCATGGCCACCGGCATTAACGAATTGGACACGGCAGTGCGCTGCATTCGTATGGGAGCGCATGATTATCTGGTCAAGCCGCTTGAAGGGGAGCGCCTTATCGCGGCGGTCCGCCACGCGCTTGAAATACGCGATCTGCGAAGAAATTGCTCGGCGCTGAGCGATAGTCTGTTCAGTCCCTCGCTGCGCAATCCCGAAGCCTTTTCAGCGCTGCAAACGATCGATCCGAACATGAAGGCGGTTTTCAAGTATATCGAAGCCGTGGGACCGTCATCGCACCCGATACTGGTAACGGGAGAAACCGGCGTAGGCAAGGAGCTTATCGCGCGGGCGATCCACGCGGTCGGCGCCCAAAGCGGCGAATTCGTTGCCGTCAATCTCGCGGGCCTCGACGACACGATGATCGCCGACGCGCTTTTCGGCCATGTCAAGGGGGCTTTCACCGGCGCGGAATCGGCGCGCGGAGGGCTGGTTGAACAAGCCGCGGGCGGGACGTTGTTTCTAGACGAAATAGGAGACCTGAGCGCCGCCTCGCAGGTCAAGCTCCTGCGCCTGCTGCAGGAGCGGGAATTCCACCCGCTCGGATCCGACGCGGCGAAACGGTCGGATGCGCGCATCGTGGCCGCCACGTCGCGGCCGGTCGCCCACTTGCACGGCGGCGCGTTTCGCCGCGACCTGTACTACCGTCTCAAGACCCACCATATCCATATACCGCCCTTGCGGGAGCGCAAGGACGACATCCGGGTCCTCGCCAAGGAATTCCTCAGGCGCGCGGCCGCCGAATACGGCAAGCCGGTCCCTACGCCGCCCGAGGAGCTTTTCTCCCTGCTTGAAACATGGCATTTTCCCGGCAATGTGCGCGAATTACGCGCCATGATTTTCGACGCCGTTGCCACGCATACCGGAAAAATGCTCTCCCTTCGCAGTTTCAAAGCCGCCATTGGTTTGACAATAGGTCATGACGAAATCGAAGTCTCGCCGGCCGGCGAACCTCCCTTGGTAACCTATTCCGGCAGGCTGCCCACGTTCAAGGAATCCGAGACCTTGCTTCTTAAGGAAGCAATGAAGCGGTCGGGCGGCAATAAAACCCTGGCGGCCGGACTCCTGGGAGTCACCCGGCAGGCGATTTCGCAACGATTGAAGAAGAACGAAGAATAGTCGGCCGAAAGGCTCAAACCCCCGCAATAAAACTTGCGTCCGCGCGATTTCTTCCTTATTTGTAATTAACTTAAAGTCAATGCATTATAAAGCTCGGCTTCATAACGCCGCAAGCGGCCTTTCCCTCGTTGGCAATTCAGCAAACCCTTCAACGGCCCCCGAATCCTTTGGGGGGCAATACCTGTACTACGTTGATTTAAGTTAAAGTATCCCTCCGTGGAATGTAATCGGGCGATACTGTTCCCGTGTCGGCACTTGAATTGCTTTATATTCTCCCTCTCAACAAAGGACGTCGTAATGCGATCCAGACAAATCCTTGTCGTTGAAGACGAGAAAGATATTTGCGTCACGCTGGAGATCCTGATCGAAAGACTCGGACATGAGCCCCACTGCGTGTCCGACAGCGCCGAAGCGCTTGACAAATTAATTCAAACGCACATCGAAGGCTCCCCCATGGATCTGCTCCTCTACGATATTCAGATACCCGGTATGACCGGCGCAAACCTTATTGAAACAATGCGTCGGATAAATATCGCGACGCCGGCGCTGGTCATCACCGGTTTTAATGACAAGGCGCTCGTCGAGCGCCTCGTTCATTTGGGATGTTCGGATTTTATCGAGAAACCCTTTACACCCGACGATGTCGAACAGTCCGTCAAGCGTCTGGTCAACGAGATCGATTCCATCGAAGAAAAAAAACGGCGAATGGAATTTCGGAATGCCTCCGCAAGGTAGTTTACTATGCGCCAATCGTACGCCGACACGCAACAAATCCTTCGAAAGAAGGGCGAACTATACGGCCGCGAAAAATCCTCCCTCGGGCTGGGAAAAACAGCTTTGGTTTTTGCCGGCCAATCAAAGAGCCGGTATTGCGAACTTAAGAAGCGTCATGGTGAAATGGAGAAGGAAAACCTGGAGCTGCGCGCCTCCCTGGCGCAACTCCAGGCCCTCAGAGAAACGGATGCCCTGCGGCACAACGCGCAAAAACTCGAATCTCTCGGCGTTTTAGCGGGCGGAATCGCCCATGATTTCAATAATCTCTTGTGCAGTTTCTTCGGTTTCATTGATTTAGCGAAAACAATATCCAAAGACGATCAAGTCACCCGTTATCTCTCAAGCGCGATGAGCATGATAGGAAGAGCCCGAAGCCTGACGCAGCAACTGCTCAGCGTCGTCAAAGGCGGCGCGACGGAAAAGGAAATTATTTACTTGCCCGCCTTTATTCTGGACTCCGCGCAATTCGCCCTTAACGGCGCCGACGTCTCGTGCGATTTCGATATTCCGGATACTCTCCGGCCGTGCAAAGTCGACAAAAATCAAATCGGCCAGGTTATTGACAACATCATCATAAACGCCTTGCAGGCCATGCCCACGGGAGGAACGATTGAGGTATCCGCGAGGAATATCGTATTGAAAGAAAAAGATCATGCCGGCCTGCCCGCGGGCGAATACGTAAAAATATCCATCAAGGACAGCGGAGTGGGTATACCGGAAAAAATAGTTCCCCATATTTTCGATCCGTTTTACACGACAAAATCGCTGGGACACGGACTTGGTCTCGCAACCTGCCGATCAATCATCAATGGCCATCACGGCGCGATCGAGGTCGAATCGCTGCAAGGCGAGGGCAGCGCCTTCCACGTTTATCTGCCCGCTTCCGGGGAATCCGCCGTTGTCAAGGAAACGGCCGCTGTCCGCCACAAGGGCTGCGGCACGTTTCTGGTTATGGACGATCAAATGGAAATACGGGAAACGTTCCGGCTTATGCTTGAAGGGATGGGGTATTCCGTGGCAGGCGCAAGCAACGGCAAGGATGCGTTTAACTTTTTCCTTAAAGAAACGGGCTGCGGCCGGACCGTTTCCGGCATGATCTTCGATCTCACCATTCCCGGCGGCATGGGCGGAAAGGAAATAATAGCCGGGATACGGAAGGTAAACAAGGAAATCCCCGTTTTCGCGGCAAGCGGCTATTCCGACAATCCGGTCATGCAACATCCCTCCGCGTATGGTTTTACCGCGAGCATCTGCAAACCATTCAGCATTAATGAACTTTCGGAAATACTTGAGAAGCATGTCAAAAAGGCGTAAACCCCCTCCGGTTGGTCATCCTCTCTCGCTTCTTCGCGCACGACCCCCAGGCGCAAAATCCCGACACGGACGATGCACGCGGACCATCCTCTTTTTCACGAAAAAACACGCGAATATTGACTTTTTACAGTCAATAAGGATATAGTTGCGTTAAACGCTGTTTTAAACCGATGGAGCTTGTAATGCAAAAATGGGAATACCAGTTTCTCATCGCCGAGAAATACGGTAAGGGAATTTTCGGGTTCGTGTTGCCCAGGGAAATTTCGTGGAAAGTGCACTATGTTAACGGCAAGCAGCAGCAGAACTGGGCCGATGTGACGCTCTACAATTACCTCAACCAAATGGGCGAACAGGGGTGGGATGTTGCGAGCATGACCGAACATATGTCCGTACGCAGCGGAACATTGCCGGTTGAACATTTATATATAGTTTTAAAAAGGGAAAAAGAGTAATAAAAATATCTTGCATTTTTACGTATAATAGTGTAAACTTAAGGTGAGTCAAAACTTTAAAAGGGGCGCATACGCTCAGGAAAGGGGGCTTCGCGAAGAGCAAACAATGACCAGTTTTCAAAAAATATCTCTTCGCATAAAAGGGGCTTCAGGCAGATACATGAAACCGTGATTATGAAAGTTTTTAACGAGTCGGGAAAGTGATTTTTAATTAAAGGAGTTTTTTATGAATCGTACAAAAAAATCCCAGGGTTTTACCCTTATTGAATTGATGGTCGTTATTGTCATTATCGGTATTCTTGCCGCCATTGCAATCCCTAAGTTCATGGATGCCTCGGTTAAGGCGAAGGTGGCGGAAGTTCCTACGGTTATTGCATCGTATGAACATGCGGAACTTGCGCGTATTGCGGAAAGATCAGCGCTCGCGGCGCTTATTACGGACCTTGTCTTTGAGCAACCCGGAACTATCACCGCGGCGGGAGTTTCACATACCGCTTGGTTTACTTATACCTTTACTGCCGGTGCATCTAATACGTATGCGGCTTCGCCTATGGCTCCCATGGGATCTCTCGTCGTTGCCGATGTTGCTTCGGCCACAGTGGCGCTCGCCGGGACAATTACCCATATTCCTACCGCCGCGGCCACCAATGGATTTAATAAATATATTCCAAACTTCGTAACCAACTAATATTCTTGCAACGTCGGAATATATATTTGTAAATGGAACGGGCCTTCGATATTCTCGAAGGCCCGTTTTTATTTGTATCAAATCTCAACAACCTCGGCCTTCCTGTCCCGATACGCGCTTAACAGCCGTCCCCCATACCCGCATTTTTTCAGTTCATTTCCGATATACTCAATCGCCCGTTGCGGGGAATTGTGGTCTTTGCTCAAATGGGAAAGCATGATGCTTTCGGGGTGTGTATTTGACGCCCCGCATATTTTGACGAGCGCCTCGGCCGCCTGCGCGTTTGAAAGGTGGCCGAAGTCCGACGCTACCCGTTTTTTGTGAAAATACGGCCGTAGCGGATTATTCCACAGCAAATCGCTATCGTGATTCGCCTCCAAAATGACCACGCGGCTATTGACGAAATGAGGCAATAACGCGTTGGGAAAACACCCTAAGTCCGTGGCATAACTCGCGGAGCTTCCGTGCGTGCCCACACCGCGGAATTTAAACCCGCTCGTCGTTTTTTGAGCGTCGTGATCAACCAAAAACGGAATAAGCTCGATGTCTTTTATGAAAAACGGGGTTTCATGAAAAGGATTGACGGATAGCGGAAAACGGCTTTTTTTTTGCAATGAGCTCTTGAGCACGGAAACGTTTTCGGCATGAACCCATACCGGAATGCTATTTCGGCTGAAAAGCGAAAGAGCGGCATGATTTAAATGGTCGCTGTGCAGGTGACTTACCACCACCGCGTCAATATGGGCAAGCGCCGCGTTCATCTCGGCAAGTATGCCCAAAAATCCCGCCTGGGTAAACCCCCCGGCGTCTAAAAGGACTCTCGTATTTCCATGCTCGATAAACGTGCAGTTGCCCGAAGATCCGCTTCGAAGGAGGCATATTCTCATGACGGTTGCCGGACGACATCGGCCACGAGTTGGGCAAGCGCCTGGTTTTCAAATGGTTTTTGAAGAACTCCCGCGATTCCTTCCGCGGTCATCTCCTCGCGGCGGCCGTTAAGATTGTAGCCGCTGGCGATGACGGCTTTCACGCGGGGATTGATTTTTTTAAGTTCCCGAAAACACTCGATTCCATTGAGCTCGCCCATGGTCATATCGATGATGACAAGGTCGATCTCGTTATGTTTTTTTCCGTACAATTCAATGGCCTCTTTCCCGCTCGCGCACAGTTGGACGCCATAACCCAGGGAAACGAGCATTTCCTGGAAAATACTGCGCATAAGTTCCTCGTCGTCGACAACGAGAATTTCCAGCCGGTTAGCGGGAATGTGCGGTCCCGCCGCGCTCGCTATGCCGGCCGGTTCTATTGTATCGATCGGCAAATACAATTTGAAGGAAGAGCCCTTCCCGGGTTCCGACGACACGGCGCAGTAGCCCTTATGGGCTTTAATAGTGCCGAAAACGCTCGCCAAATTGAGCCCGCTTCCCTTGCGGTTGTCCTTGGTAGTGAAAAACGGCTCAAACATTTTTATTTTGACATGTTCGTCCATGCCCACGCCGGTATCCGTTATGGTAATGACCACATATTCCCCGCAGACGATCGACGGGTCTATTTTTTTATACGTTTCGTCAAAGGTCACCGTCTCGGTGGAAAAAACGAGGGACCCGCCGGAGGGCATGGCGTCGCGGGCGTTCATGCCGATGTTGAAAAGCGCGGTCTGCAACTGGTTGGCGTCGCCGAGGATGCCGGTCTCGCGCGCCCTGAAATCCTTGGTGATTTTAATCCCGCTGTCGAATGAATGATGCAGCAGCGATACGGCCTGGTTGACCAAATCGTGAGCGTCGCAGCGGACCATGTGATAGACGCCTTTTCGCGCGAAGGCAAGGAGTTGCGCGGTGAGCTCGGCGGCGCGCTTGGCGGCGGCAAGAATGGTCGTACAATATTTTTCCAACTTGGGATTATCGGAGGAGAATTTTTGCCGGATCATTTCCGCGTACCCTGAAATCGCCCCTAAAATGTTATTGAAATCATGGGCGACTCCGCCGGCAAGCTGCGCGATGGCTTCCAGCTTTTGCGATTGCAGGAGTTCCTCCTGCAGCAGCGCTTTTTCCTCTTCAAACGTAAGCTGATCGACCCGCGTGGTGATGATGTGCACCATTTCAACGAGAAACCGTATTTCCTTTTCCGTCCATTGCCTCTCCTGAAGGCACTCGACGAACGCAAAGAACCCCTGTAAAACGCCGTCCCTGCTTTCAATGGGCAAGCCTAAAAAGGACCGTATATTGTTTTTCCGGAGGAAGGAGGATACGAGCGGACCATACTCGCCGTAAACGGTCTGCTCCGATAAAATAACGGCGGCGACTCCGGACGCGGCGTAAAAATCAGCGCATACCTCATACGGGATTTTTTCGCCAAGCGAAGAGGCGACTCCTTGTTTACAATACTGAAATTCGCATACGGCGAACGTTCTCTCGTCGTTGAGTTTAAAGTAGCTCGCCCTGCTGAGCCCGAACGCGGACCCGACGATGGACAGGAATTTTTGGATCAGGGCTTCGCGCGATATCGCGTGTTGCGCGGCCAATTTCCATAGTTCGGTCCGTACGGTCGTATAGTTGTTGTGCTCGATGAGCTCCTGCTGCGCCTTCCGTTTTAAATCAACCGCGTGATTATACTCCCGGCGAAGCGTGGAAAGCGTGATTGCCCGGCGCATGACCATCATCAATTCAGTCTTTAAAACCAGCCCTTTGACCAGGTATTCGTCGATGTCGGAGCGTAAAAATTCAAGGGCGGCGGTTTCGTTTTCACCCTTCGATAGTGCGATAATACCGCAGTCCCCGCAGACTTCCTTAATATGTCCGACGACCTCGTGGTCCGCGTCCAGGAACGACGCATCGAGGAAAACCGCTTGCGCCGAACGATGCAGCAGCGATTGCAGGGCAAGCGGAATATCGGCGCATATTTCATACCCAATGGCGAGTTCAGGCAAACCTTGGAAATGATCCGCAAGGGCCTGCGCTTCCTTGCGGTTGGCATTGATGATAAGAACCTGCACGGGCGCTTGCGCCATCAGTCGGTCATCCTTATCGGTATCCCGCGGTTGAAAAGATATTCCTTTATTTGACGAATCGTATATTCCCCATAGTGCAGCATGGATGCGACGAGCGCGGCGTCGGCGCGTCCCTCCGTAAGCACCTCGGCGAGATGCTGAGGTTTGCCGCCCCCGCCCGAGGCGATAACCGGAATACCGACCGCCTCGGCCACCATGCGCGTCAAGGTTATTTCATAGCCTTCCCTCGTGCCGTCGGCGTCGATGGAGTTGACCACCAACTCTCCGGCGCCGAGCGCTTGGCCTTTTTTCGCCCACTCGATCGCGTCGATACCGGTGCGCCGGCGGCCGCCGTGCGTAACGATTTCATACCCCGAGGGAATAGTCCCCGACGCGCCCACCCGCAGAACGTCCATGGAAAGCACCACACATTGGGCGCCGAAGGCGAGCGCCGCTTGCGAAATGAGCTTCGGATCGCTTACGGCGGCGGTATTCACATTGACCTTCTCGGCCCCGGCCAGGAGCGCCTTGGCGCAGTCGTCAACGGTTCGCAGGCCCCCGCCCACCGAAAAGGGGATGAACACCTGGGCCGCCACGTCGCTTACCACGTCGAGCATGATGCCGCGATTGTCGCTTGACGCTGTAATATCGTAAAAAACCAACTCATCGATGCCGCCGTCATAATAGCGGCGAGCGGTGTCCACCGGGTCGCCGATATCCTTCGTGCCGACGAATTTAACGCTCTTGGCAAGCATGCCGTTACGCACGTCCAAACACGAAATGAGACGCTTGCTTAGCATGGCCGGCCATCCCAGGAAGCGAAATTTTTCAACATGGATAGCCCTACGGGGCCGCTTTTTTCCAAATGAAATTGCGTCGCGAAAAGATTATTACTTCCAATGGCGCAGGGAAAAACCCGGCCATACGCGCATGTGGCGAACACCATGCGGTCGTCCGTGGGAAGCGGATAATAGGAATGTACGAAATATACTTGACTATTGGGCTTAACGCCCTCAAGAACCGGATGCGCTCGCGCGATGGCTATTTCGTTCCACCCCATATGTGGAATTTTCATTAACGGATCTTCCATGACGAATTTACGGCACCGCCCCTCGATTAGATTCAGGCATTCGGTATTTCCCTCCTCGGAACTTGTAAGTATGATCTGCGCTCCAAGGCAAATCCCCAGAATAGGGATGCCCCGGACAAAGGCATCCGTAAGCGCCCGGTCCAGGCCTCGCCGGCGAAGCGTTTCCATCGCCGAAGCGGCGTTTCCCACACCGGGAAAAATGATGCGGTCGCACCGTAAAAGCGCCGCCGGATCGGCGAAAATAGCATTGGGAACGGCTAAATAATCCAAAGCGCGTTTAACCGAGGTAAGGTTTCCGGCCTTATAATCAACAATGCCTACCATTGAGTATTTCCTGGACCAGGATGGAGCAACGCCCCCCTGCCCCCGCAGGGGGAGATTTTAGATTCAATTATACCCACTCATTCCCCCTGCGGGGGCTAGGGGGCGCTCTTCATTCTACAATTCTCAAAATACTTTGACATGGATATTTTTGCAAGAAAAGCACTCCCGTGGTAAAAGCGCTTGGGATGTCCTTTCCAGATCGCAACCGCTTTATCGGTAAATTCCTTCGCCCTTGGGCAATGAATGTATCATGACGTTTTAATTAAAGTCCGTCCTATCGGGATTCGACGGTGTCGCCGGAGTTACGACGTTTATTCACCTTTACCGAATCTTCCGGGGTTGGAGCGCCCGACGTTGCGGCGGCCGGTTTTAATGATGGGACGTTTTCCTTGGGTAATGTGCCGACACGGTGCGTCGCCTCTTTTTTCACCGGGCCTTTTTTATCGAGTTGACCTTGCAGTTTTTGGATTTCTTTGTCGATGGCGTGTATTTCCGTTTGCTCTTTGTTGCATCGCTCCATAAGTTTGGTAATTGTCCAAGGAATCAATTCCTTGCAACTGTCAATCGGCGTCGGATCAAACAACCATTTTGTCGCACGGTCGCCGGATTCCATGTTGTCGCCGATACTTTGAGTTGTCTCTTCAAATACCGTTCTCAGGCTGTCAATGATCCGATCCGGGGCGTTCTCCCCCGGCTTTTTGTTGTTGACCGGGCGACCGGTTGAATCATACGCTTTTTCGAAAATACGAGCGGTTTTGTCGAAGATTTCGCCAAGGGAATCAAGTTTTAGATACAGATTTTTCCGTTGTTCCCGCAGTGACCCGATAACCGCCGTATCAACGCGTCGCAGCGTAGCGGCCGAAGGTTCCACCTCTTTCAGGACGGTTAATGCTTCGGTGCATTTATTCTGCTTGTTCAGGGCGAATGCTTCGATCAGCGCGGCCTGACATATACATATCGTGTCTTCGGAAACCTCCCGCAGCTTATGGGCGGTTTTTCCGCAAATGCTCCACTGATTCGATTTAAGGGCGCTCCAGGCGAGGCACTCGAGTATTTCTTCGCCGGACCGGCTCTTCAATATTACTTTGCCGGATCGGTTATTGTCATAAATGATCCTTCCTAAATGATTGACGGCTTCTTTATAATCCGTATTCTCAAAATTTAAACGGGCCAGCATCAAGTGCGCGCGTGCCTCGATTTCACTTTTTTCCCTGTCTCCCATTGCGGCCGAGTCTCCAATGACATCATTCAACAACTCAATTGATCTGTTTTTCCCTTTTGAGCAGATCTTCGATGTATCACCCGCGGTTGGACACTCGGTCCGGTATTCGATAACGGCTTTAGTGTATCGAGCGTAAATGCAGAGCGGCGATTTCAAATTGACTTTAGACAATATAACGCCGGCGGAATCATAATTATTTTCCTGAAAATACACTTCGCCCAAATAGTAATCGCTTTCCCAGAGCAGGGAATCCGGAAGGTCGTGTTTGCGGCGCAGCTCGGCGTGGATGTTCTTTGCTTCTGTAAACCAGCCGAGGCGGTAATAGATGCGCAGCATGCCGGTCAATGCCTTTTCGGCGAAATGTCCTTTCGCGCACTCCCTGTTCTGCTCGCACAACGTAAGCGCTTCCCGATACCGTTCAATGGCCTTTTGCCGCATGCCGAGATTTTCAAGGCAACTCGACGCGTAGTACTGGACCTGACCTTTGTTCATGACAAAATTAGGAAATCGCGTCAGCAGCTCAATGAATTTAAGATAAGCGTCCCAATAATTCTTACCGGAATAAAGCTCCAGGGCTTCATTATACAACCTGGTCAGATACAAACCCACCGGATACAGTTGTTCCCGGGACTTAATATCGGCGCCCACGTAGAACGTATACGTGGGTCTCAATTGGTTTTCGGTAATCAGCGTTTGATACCCTGCATGCACTTTTGGAAAATTCTTCTCTTTGACGGCAAGTTGCAGCGCGGCGCCCCAATAACCGGAGCCGAAAAGGGCGTATACGGAAAAAACGTCCCTGATACCCGACAAGCCGAGCCTGAATGCCAGGTCCGTTTCCCGATAGGCCTTCATGGTATTTTTCTTTCCCAAGCCGAGGCTAAGGTTTTTTTCAGTGAATTCAATACCGCCCGAAAGGTTCATGATCGACCCCAAAGGATACCCCGATAGCCAGGAAACACGCAGATAGGGCGTATAGAGGGGCGTGGCGTACCGACTGATACCGGCGATGTTCATCCAGGATATTCCCATGCGGTGTTTACCGATGCGGTGTTCGCCGATTTTCCATGAGGAGTCCGAAACGATCGAAAAGCCCGCGTCAATCGAACCGTCGTACAAGGGCTGTCCGAAATTGGTTTGATGGATGAAATTAATATTCACCCCCGCATTGCAGTTTTTTAAAAAAGGAACCGCGACAAGGCCGGCGCCATACCCTAATGTAAATGAGTTAATGTTATAATCCATGGTTCCCGTCTTGACCGGGTTATTCATCGCATCAAACGAATAACGGTCCGCCTCTCCTGAGTATTCCCCGGCGTAGGAAACGCCGACCGCGTGCCGCTGATCGTACATATACGGAAGAGGATACGCCACATCGGCCTCAAAAAGCTGGAACGCGTTATTCATGATCAAACCCGTCGCGGTCCGTACGGCAAGGTTCTCCTCATCCGCGAGAAACGCCGGATTGGAGAGCGTGGAGGTCGAAGTCATAAGGTACCGCCATCGATCGGACGCCAGATATTCGCTTGAAAGACCGTCCGCGATGATTGCGGAGAAAATACCCGACATACCGACCTGAAGGATCGCAACCGACAATAACAATCTTTTTATCATACATTCCATTCCTTAATCGATGGTTCTTTTCACGCCGATTTTAACTCTCAATACCTGCTCGCCGGATGAACCCGTCGTAGCCGTGACGACCGCCAGATACATTCCTTGCGAAACGAACATTCCGCGTTCGTTGCGCCCATCCCAGTGGTAATACAAACTCTTCGCCATACCGATCATTTTTTTTGAACGCAGTACGACATTGCCCACAGGATCATATATATCGACCTTCGCTTCGACTTTTGAAACTTCAACGCCGTTCTTGAGTTGCGCCTCTATCCGCGTTCCGGTGGACGGCAGCGCTCTCATCGACGGCCAGGGGGAAGGCGGAATACGGCTTATTCCCGGTGTAAAGGGATTTTCGCAAGCGAATACGGCTTGCACGGGTTCGGAAGAGGGGGGGCCGGATATTGATTTGACCGGCGCGCGCCTGCTCATGGACTGGGGCGGATTACGCGCATCCGAAACATCGGTGACCCTGCGAAGCGCGTCATCATTCCTTCTGAGCGAAACGCTGTCGCGCTCCGAAGCCACGACGAATCCATTTGTCAAAACGATGGAAACCCCCATGATTGAATCCTTGCCTACAACGATAGCGGTCATGGAATCCACACCGGCGAAAGCGCTTGTTTCCGTTCCCTCCCTGAAGAAAAGAAGAAGGTCCGAAGGAACGAACTTGGGGACTTTCGGAACGCTGAGGGGCTCGTCAAAATAGACCGACAGAGTGTCGGGCCCCTTTCCCGCTTGATTGAACCGGTGCACTTGAGCGGATTCGACCACCGGGCCGGCGCTGTCGATAATGGAGTCCGCCCGGATCGAAAATCCATGAGCGGTCATTGCGCCGTTGATCGACAGCGTCGCGCTTTTCCAACCGGTCAGCGATGGACCTCCGGGTGTTCCCGGAAGAACGCATGCTATGCCGGCGTTGTTAACCTCTATCGATTCCGCGGCAACGATGTTTTGCCGTTTGCCGTCGTACTTAACGAACGATATACTGTCGAAAAGACTCTCAAAATCCTTCGGTTCCGAGTCAAGAGTGAAGGGGAGCGCCCAACGCAGATGCAATAGATCGGGCTGTCCTTCTCCCTTCGTGTCGTAGAGAACCGCCGTTGCCGAAACCGCGCCTTCATAGTCGATTCGGACTTTCCGGTTAAGCGGATGCGGACAATTTCCATTTGCGCTATCTGTCAAGAGTTTACCCGAACCGCATGGTTGCAAATTTATGCTGTCGTTATACGGATGTACCGAAAACCCTTCGGCAAGCGGTATGAGAAGCGTCCGGCCCGCGTGGACTCGATCGGAGGAAGAGGTTGAAACGAATGCCGCCGCGGAAGGGGTCGTCAAGCCTTCGGAAAAATAACCGAACATGTCTTGCGAAGGCCCCTCCGATAGGAAAACCGGCTCGCTCATGACGATCCTCAGCATCGGTTTGTTTCCATTCACCGCTCGGGATGCGACAAACGTCGCGCCTTGAATAACGGGTCCCGCGCTGTCGTCGATCTCCATCACCGTCGATGGCGCGTCAAGCGAAGTCACTCGCGCGTCGGTTAATTCTATCGCTGCCGTCAACCAACCCGTTGTAAGAGTGTCCTGACTCTGTTCCGAAAGAGCCGCCTCGAGGGTAAGAGGGCCCGTTTTTACCAGTGTTGACGCGAAAAAGCTTTTCGCGACGCCGGCATAATTTGTCAACTTGATCGATCGTATCAGGTCGCCCGGTTCGATGAGAATGTCCTTAAGCGGAGCCCATTCCGGCCACGTCAGCGTCATGCGATCGAGGCGGCCTTCGCCGTTGGCGTCGTAGAATGCCGCGACCACGGGTATGCCCCCGGTAAAGAGTTGAACGGCCATTTTCCGGTTATTCGCGGCGGGCGTTCTTCCCGAAATTCCCGCATCCACACAATGGGCTTTCCCCAGTTCATCATAGGGCCGCAGGGAAACGCTGTCGAGCAGGGGACGGACCTTGAGCCCGTTGGCAAGCGATATCACGACGCTGTCGGTCGACCTCTGAATATGCCTGGCCGCCAAGCCGGAAAACGCGGCCGGATCGGGCTTGTCTGATAATGTAAAGTAATTAAGAAAATCAGCCGGCTGGTCGTCCGTCTGTTTCCATTGTACCGGTTCGCTGAATCCGACGATGAGGCGGCCGGGCATTCCCGAGGAGCCGGGGGCGTAAACGGCCGACTTTATGACCGGGCCGGCGCTGTCGACATAGGACGTCACGCGTGACGGAAGATCCCGATCGGTCATTCTGATGGAGGTTAACTTAACATAAGCGGACTCCCATCCGGTCTCCAATTCACCGGTTTTATGTTCATCGAGGACAATGTGGATGGAATCGCCATCCTCAATAAGATTAATCGGACTCAGGAATATTTTCTTCCCGGAAAGCGATACGATCATGACCGTATCGAGCAATTCGTTGATTTTAGGCGGTTGGGGCCGTAACGTTGAACCCGTCGGCCACACCAGGCTTATCCGATCGAGATGACCTTCGCCGTTCCGGTCGAAGAGTAAAGCTCTCACCGGTAATTCCCCGACATGGATATTGACCTTGATTTTGACCGAATCCTTCGGTGATGCCCCGTCAATCGCGATAAACGTGACTTCAAATAAACCGGTGTCGCGGGGCGTCCAGACGAAGGCGCCGGTACTATTGCCGTTATCCGAAAACCTGGCGGAATCCGGCAGGCCGCGGACCTCCATGCGCGAGACGGTACTGTCGCAATCGAAGGCTGTTGCCCGTATCTGAAGTTGCGAACCCGGACCGATCACCGTATCGGCGGCGGATACTTTTAAATCGGGCAGGCAACAATTCGAATCCGCCACTGAAATCCGGACGACCTGCCGCGCGGTTGCCTTCGAATTCGAGGCCGAAAAAATGACCCGATAAACGCCTCCGGACCGGCAATCGGTCGACCAGGTAAAGGTTCCCTTGCCGTTACCGGCGGAATCGAATGAGGCGCCTTTGGGCAGGGAATCGGCTGTAAGTTTCAGCAGGGACCCCCGGCAGTCGGCGGCAACAACGGAAAACGCAAGAAGGGAATTCTCTTTTGTCGAGTATTCCGCGGCTGAGCTGAATACGGGCTGGTCCGCCGAATCCGCGAGGGTCAGGTGAAGCGTGGCGGACTTGTCGCATTGACCGTCGGAAGCGCTGAAAATGATTCCATACGAACCCGCCGTATCGGCGCACGTCGTCTGCCAGATAAACCTGCCCGTTCCGTTGCCCAAGGAGGAAAAGAGGGCGCCTTTCGGCATCGTCGTTGAATCCGCCGTAAGGATTGGAACGCCGCCGTCGGGGTCAACGGCCGATATAAGCAGGGAAACGGCGCTCTTCCTTTTTACCGTCGTGTCTTGAACGGTCAACACCGGGCATTTATTGATGCGAATAAAGTACCACGAGGTATCGGGGACCCGTGAAGACGTTCCATAAACGTCGAAAGCCTTAATACCATACTGAATGCCGTCTTCGGTTACGAGATTCGCCGGAATAATGGTCTTGAACGAATCGGCTGAGAACAACCGCATGGTATCGGTCCGATCGAAAATCTCCGTTCTCTTTTTATAGACCAGCATGACCGCCTTAACCCCGTCGGAATCCTCGACGCGAGCCGCGATGGTAATGGGGGTTTGCGGGAGGCTGACGGTAACGGGCGTATGGAAAATGACCGGCCCCGTATTCCCGATCGAGATGACCCAGGGACTAGTCTCGGGGTTCAATGCGTTGGGGGAACAGCCCCTGTTACCCGCTATGTCAACAGCAACTATGTAAAACTCAATGCCGGGTTTTTTAACGTTGCCGGCCGGAATGACCGCTGAATACGTGGCGCCGACGTTCGTCATGACCGCTTCGGCGTATACCTTGGCCACGCTGTCGATGATACGATATTTCAACCGTACGCTTCCCAGCGCGGCGGTAGACGTCACCGTCGCTGAAATGGTCAACGGAGCGCCGGAGCTCGGCGGCAGTGAAAAAAGGCTTTTTGTCGAGGCGGTAAGGGTTACTACGGGAGGATTAACGTTTCCTTCAAACCAGGATGCGGTGTCGACGGCATTTTTCCCGTCTTTCAGCACGGTCACTTTTATCTGATGGGTTTGACCGTTGAGCAGCGTATCAGGCGAGCGATAACACAAAACATACTGCGCCTCAATGTCGGTTTTTATCTGCTGATACAGCCGCGTCAGATCGGAGGCTGAACGAGCGAAGAAAAAGTTCCCCTTGGCGCTGTCGGCGAGCGGCTTAAGCACGGCGTCAGCTCCTACAAAGGCGTCGGCCCCGACGGCGATGCTGTAGACGACGACTTGTTTTGCCTTTGCCGCCGCGATTACCTGGGCAAGATTGTGCTGCTTTGAGGCGTTTTCCTGTCCGTCGGAGAAAATGATCATCACGCGCGCGTTCGATTCACCCGTCAGTTGGTCTATGCCGGTATAGGCGCCGTCGATGATGGCCGTTTGACCGTCGGCAATAATGCCGTCAATCGCCTTGCCAAGCAACGCGGTATCCGAGGTCATCGTTTGCACAACCCGGTCCACATCCGAAAAAGAAATGATGGCCGCCCGGTCCGCCGGGGTCATTCGAGAAACAAAATCCCGGGCCGCGGCCTTTGCGTTGACCAAACGGTTTTCCAGGCCCATGGTCAGGCTCTGGTCGATGACCATTGAAACCGAGATGCTTTTTACTTCCTGAAACGACTTTACTTGAAATGAAACCGGTATCGAATCCTGCTGCAATGTAAAGGCCGAAGAGTCCAGCCCGGTAATCGTCCTGCCGTTTTCGCTTCGGGGTAATGCGGTTATGCAAACATCCTGAAAATGAGAGAGGTCGATAGTGGTGATTTTGACCGTGGGTTTTGCAAGAGGGTCCGGGACAAACACAGCCTTAACGGTAGCGGCGCCGCCGGGCAGTTTTACTTGCGTTTTGCTGCTTGTCGGGTTTGTTATCTGCGCCGATCCGGCAATGGTCTGCCATGCGCTGAATATATAGCCGCTGTTCGGATAGCTCGCGACCGTGGTTTCTTTACCTGTAAGCGCCAACACCGGCTGCAACGGTATTGCAATGCCGTTTCCATCGTCGGTGACCCTAAGCGTATCGTGCGGCCTAAGCGAACATACGGCCTTAACCGTTGCGCTACCTGACGAAAGCGTCACCGTGGTGGAGGAAAGCGTATCCACGGCAATGGTCGCCGAGCCCTTTTCAACGGTCCAGCGATTGAAAGCATAGAGCGAATCCGTGGTAACGGCCGAAATGGCAATGGGCGTATTCATAACGGCCATAGTCGGCTTTGCCGGCGTCAGCGTATAAGGGCAATCGCTGGTCGCCGTAAGCGTGTAGTAGCCGATGGCCCGGATAGTAAAGCTGTCGGTTGTGGAACTCGACGGTGCGATTCTGAAATAGTATATCTGGTCGGCATCCTTTGCGCGGAAGCCGAACGACGTATCCGAGGCGGAGGCGTTCAGGGTTTTTGAGGTGACGACGGTATCGAATAAGCCATGCGTACCGTAAAAATAAATCGTTTGCGAATAGGCGCCCTTCTTGACCACGATGGTAAAACTATCGGCGCTCGCGGAGGTGAATTTGAAGGCGACGCTTTTATCGGATGACGTCCCTCCATGAACGTCGTAGCGGTATTTTGCCGGCAAAAAGGTAATCGGATATATTTCCTTCGCAATGAAGTTCGCTTTGATGGTGGCGTCACCGCTGTCGATGGTCACCGTCGTCACGGCGCTCATGGAATCGGCGAAACGCACGTTATTGCTTTTTGCTTCATTGCCGACGGGAACATTCCATTTCCAAAACGAACTCAACACGGTATTGGGCAACGCCTGGATTGAATAAGGCAGTTGCTCCTGCAATCGCGCGGTGTCCGCCGGGTTCGTGGTCCCTCCGAAGTTATGCATGACGGTTAACTTGACAAATCGGTATGCGCGCAGGGCGAATTGGTAGCTTGCATAGCTTGGGGAGGATGGCGCGACCCGGAAGTAATGTTTTTCACCCGTTGCCGACGCGGTGAACGCAAGCGAGGTCATGCCTGCGGAATGATACAGCGAAGTGTCGATCGCGCTGAACAGCGGATCGGTCCCGTAATAATACAGGTAATTATAGGCATAAGGACCCGCCGTGTCCACGCCAACGGCAAACCTGCCGGCGCTCGGGGCGGTAAAAACGAAAACCGGGCCGTCGCTGTTTTCATTCGCGCCGGCAAAGTAGCCGTAAACGGCCCGGCTAAACGTGATGGGGAGCAGCGTCTTCTCCCCGAAATTCGCCTTAATCGTATTTTGTGCGCTGTCAATACGCACCGTCGCGGTCAATGCCGTGGTGTCGCCATACTGGAAAACGGCGCCCGTCGTCAAACGGCTCCACGCTTCAAAATAATAAAGCGACGAAAGCGGAACTGCCCTGATTGATCGGGTCGCTCCCCGGGGCGCGCGCAAGGAATCCGGCGGAACCGTTGTTCCACCGCCGTCGGCGAGCAGGGTAAGTTTCGCGAACCGCTCCATAAAAACAATGACGCTGTCGCCACCGTAATAGCCGCTATAGGGAGCTATTCTAAAGTAAAGGGTTTGTCCCGGCGCGGCCGCGTATATCGGTTTTGGGGAATCGTTATAAAGCGTTTGAGACGGAGGGACCGTTGAAAAAGTCGAATCGGCGGCGTAATAATACAGGTATTTATAAGGATATCCCGTTCGAGTGTTTCCAACCAGGCAAAAGCTGTCGGCGCTCGGGGCCGTGAAGCTGAATAATATTCCGTCCTCCCCCGTTCCTCCTCCATCAATCGCATACTGAAATGTGTTTGGGATAAAGGTGATTGGGTGGACGATACGCCGTTTAAAGTCGGCCCGGATGGTCGCATTGCCGCTATCCAAACGAACGGTCGTGGTTTGCAAGGCGGAATCGACAATCTTCGGCCGACCGCTTTCGATTCGCCATCGATCGAAATAATAAAAAGCCGATACGGGCTCGGCGCTTATTTGACTATTCGAGCCGCGGACAACGGGCATGTATCCGCTTGGAGTGGTCGTGCCGTTGCCGTCGGTTTTTAAGGTGAGTATGAGAGCGCTGTCGACATACGCCCAGAAGGCATGGTTGTTGTAATAAATACTGTAAGGGGAAACCCTGAAAAAAAACTTTTGCTGCGGAGCGGTTGCGATAAACGCGAAGGAATAGGAGCCGTTGAGAGCGGTTGTATCGAAAGTTCCAACTATGGGAAAAGCGCTATCCCCGGCGTAATAGGAAAAATCCTTATAGGAGGAATATCCGCTATCGCCGATGGTAACGATAAACGTATCGGGCCTCGGCGCCGTAAACGACAGCAACACGCCTCCCGAGGGATCCTTGCCGTCGCGGGTAAAATTAAACGTATCGGCGATTGATTGTAAAGGAAGGATCGGGCGGGGTTCGAAATTCGCCGTAACCGTCGTATTGACCGTGTCAAGGGTGTCCATCGTAGCGGCTTCGGTCGTGTCGGCGATTTTCGACGAGCCCGAGGTTACATGCCAACTGTTTAAGTAATAGCGATACGTTGAAGGCGCGGCCGTTATCCGGTACGCGGAATTCTGCGGAAGCGAAACGGAGTCCGGCGTTGTTGTTCCGCGCCCGGCGTAATTAGGCGCGGTCTTCAATTGTACAACACGCTTGATATCGGCGTAAAAAGCGTTTGGCGAACTGTACCCGGATGGAGATACCCTGAAATAATAAGTCTCTCCCGCGGCATGGGTAACAAAGCCGTAGGAAAATGAACCATAACCGTTGGCAATGACCGGTACGTTCGATAAAGGGAATGTGTTGTCCGTCCCATAATACGATATGTTCAAATAATAATAGCTGTACCCGCTGTCGCCGAGTTCAATAAGAAACGTATCGGCTTTGGTTGCCGTAAAGGAAAGGAGAACCCCTCCCGATGCCCGGCCGCCGTCGGTGGAAAAATTGAAAGTATCGCGAACGAAACCGATGGGGAAAATGGTTCGCGGTTGATACAGAGCCGTTATCGTACCGTTGTTATCTATTTTTACCGCGGTTGCACTGTCGGAGGAATCTGCAATTACTCCCGAGCCCGACGTCATTTGCCATTGTTGAAAGTAGTATCGGTACGAGGTTGGAGCCGTTGAAACGGTGGTGTTGCTTCTCTGGGGAATTCGTATCGAATCGGCGGGAACGGTCGTTGCGCGTCCGGACGCATTCACGGCCACATGCAGGGTAACGATTCTAGCCGCACGAATGGAAAAAGAATCGGTCGAGTCGGATGTAAAAACAGGGGCTATCCTGAAATACATCTTCTGGTTCGCGGCAGTGGCGCGAATACCCATAACGGTTTCATAGTATGAGGAGCCGGATGAGGCGACAAGCGTGTTAAACAGCGAATCCGTTCCATAATAATTGAGGCTTTTTGAATGGGTGTAGTATCCCGCGCTGTTAAAAACGATGGCGAAGGAATCCGCGGAGAGCGCCGTAAAAACCAATAATTTTTGAGGGAGTTTCGTATACACGTTGTAGGTGAAGGTGTCAAGCGTGGAATCGAAGGAAAAAATCTGCTTGTCGGCAAAAACCGCCTGGAGCGTCACGCTGCCGCTGTCCAGGCGCACCGAGGCGCTTGCCCCAAGCGAATCGGAAATAACGGGTTTGCCGGATACGGTCGACCATCGGGTAAAGTAACTCCGCTGATTGGCGGGGGTCGCCGATATCGGGAACAGGACGCCGGGCTTGACCCATGAAGAATCCGCGGGTGAAGTGGCGCCGGCGCCCGTATGGGTGATTTTCAGTTTGTATATCCGGCCTATGAAAACGGTGAAGCTGTCGTTGTAATCGGATTGATAATAAGGAATTACTTTAAAATACGCTTTTTGCCCCGCCGTCGCCTTGAAACCGTATGAAAACGTATACCCGGTTGCGCTCGACGCCGTCGAGGCGAAGGTGGAGTCCGCGCCGCACCACACCAGTTGTTTGTAGGCGCTGCTGAGAGGGTCCCCGATTTCCACTGAGTACGTGTCCGTTTCCGTGGGTGTAAACTGGAAAAGCGTTCCCAGTTGCGGCCTTTTTCCGTCCCTGGTGAAATTGAAGGTGTCTTTGACGAACCCCACGGTATTGATCGGCCGGGGCAGGAAACGAGCGGTCACCGTCGCGTTGCCGCCCGTCAGCTTTACCGTCGTCAGGGTATCGGCGGCGGCGGACAGATCGAACACGCCGGCCGTCTGAGCCCATCTGTCAAGATACACCAGCGGAGAGCCGCACACGGCCTTGAGCGCGATCGGAAAATACGCGGGCGCCGAAACCGCGCCCGACGGCAGCACGCTCCCGTTGCCGTCGGAAGCGATGGACAGGGTGCAGATTGTCCCGACGCTGGCGAGAAAATTTTTATCGTAGGAAAGCGTGTTGGTGGGTTTGATGGAAAAATAGTAGGCGCTGCCGGCGACGGCGTTGAACAAATACTGGACAGGAATGGAATCGCTTTTGAAAAGCGGGCTTGCGCACGAGGAATCCGACCCGCAATAGTAAACGCTCTTGAAGATGTTCTGGCCCGGATAGCTGACCACGACGAGGCCGTATTGCAGCGTTTCACCCGCTATGAAGCGGAGCCGGACGCCGTCTCCCTGGTTCTCGAGATTAAATTTGTCTCTGCCGAAATTAAAAGTATCGGGAACGGCCCGAACCGGGCATACCTTGTTTTGCGAATAAGCGGACTGGAGTGCGCCGAGCGATACCATCGCGAATACTAATAACCATTTTTTCATAGAGCGGTCCTGTGGAATACTTGGATTGTTACGGTATAGTCATCCGGCCCACGATTCCCGGTACGCCGGATTTGATTCCCCACGATTTTTTATAGTGTCTCATCACGCCGGGGGGATACGAAATGTTTTTCATATCCCCTTGCCGCTACCAATTTGTCAATGTACCTGAAGCGGAAAAAAATAATAAAGGCACGTCCCGTCGTCCACGGTGGCCAACGGATTGTAATTTATGGCCATGGGATCGGTGCATCCGCTGATTGCATAGGGATCATCAAGTCCTTCTATAAGCCCGACCTTGACGTTTTTAGCCGTTTCCGAGGAAGCGTTTATCAAGAGAATCGTCGCCATATCAACCTCGGGCGTGGAAAAAACGGTGTCCTTGTTCAGGCAAATTTTATCGCGAATCCAGGTGAATGTTCGTTCGGGGTAAATCACCGTTACCAGTTTGCCGTCTCCTAATCCGGGAGTTTCACATGCCCGGATGATTTTATTGGTTTTTATCGAAATATTAAAAAAAGCCTTTACCGCCCTTGTGCTGTAGGGCGGAATCTCGGTAAAAACGACGAGATTTTTAGCTACCGAGGCGCCCAGGCTCGCGGGTTGCGGCAGACTCCTGAGATTCGAATTGGGGTCCGCGAATCCCTTGGGATCGGCAAAAAGATCGCGTCTGAATGTGTAAGCTGCGGCCGGATCACCGGCCCTGAGTTGGCTGGCCGTGTTGTTTTCGTAGACCCGGTTGCGGATGAAATCGGCGTAAACGAATCCAAGCCCCTGTTCGGCGCCGTTGACACTATGGGCCTTCAGATACGCATCCAGCCCTTCATAGTATCCCTTCAGCTTATTTGCATCCGAAGCGTCGGGTGGAAATTTTATCGCGTCAAGCTCGTCCGACATACTGTTTACCACTAGCCCGAAGAGGCTATGGCCGAGGTAGGTGAAAAAATCATAATTCCAGCATAGCGACGGCGGTCCTTTTTGAATGTTGACGCTTTCCAAAAGGGGATTGCTGACCAGGAAAACATTGTCCTCGCACAAGGTCCCTTTGCTTACAGTGACCTTAACGTTTTTGCCTTCGCTTTTCATCGTATTCATTAAAAGCAGCGTGGCGGTAGTTTTATCGTTTGCGATAAATTCCGATGTTTCTTGATTGATCAGCGCGGAAGAAGATCCTGTTCTGTCCGTTTCGGGGTAGAGGGCCGTCATGAGATTGTTTTCACCGATTAACAAATCATCATGTGAAATCGATATTTTCCAACGGACCGGGCCATCCGTAAAAGGAATTTTAATCTGAACGGCGCGCGATGAAAAAGGCGGAATGGATGAAAAAGTGATTGGACTGTCGTACTGGGTTATTTCCTTTATGCTCCCGGCGGGATCTCCGAATCGGTCTTTACGAAGTTGAAATCGGGTGGTTGAGCCGGATGAGGATTTATCTAAATCTCTCACATTGCTTGATTCACTTTGCTCATAAGCCCTTTGGCGGACAAAATCCGAGTAAATCGCCGCGAGTCCCTTTTGCACTTTCGCGGAGAAAAATTCGTCCATATAGCCCAGGTATTCGATGACTGACGTCGGCATGGCGGCTTTGCACGATGAATGGACGGCTTTAAGTAAATCGGCAATATATTTCAAACCGTCGGTGCTGAAATATGCGCGCGCGACATACGCAAAGAAGTCCTGGTTTGAATATGCGGGACTAATCGACGCATTTCCAGGTTCATTTATCATGAGGGGGAAATCAAGAAGAAAAACTTCCGAGGTGATATTTCGTGCGATAACTTCGGTTTGATTTTTACAGAGCGTATAATCGAGCGTAATCCCCATGGTCGAAGCGATTCCCTCATTGATTCCACGCGCTATCCCAAATGAGGAATGCGTATTATCATCCCATAGATCGTAGCCATCGAATATGGCATGCATCATCTCATGAGCAATGGCGGCTTTCCCCGAACCGAGATAGTCGGAATTATCTTCCGGACGAAATTGCCCCACTCTTTCAAGTCCTAGTTTTTGCACCCCCGCCTGTGCATCGCTTTTACGCGCTTGTTCGCCGGATCCATGCGGTTCTACAATTATAAGGGGGAACCAAGCCAGATCAAAAACGGATGCTCGCTCCTTGTTCGAATTGCCATAAAGTAATAAATTTTTATCAGCGCTACTTGGGGTACCCTGAAAAAGCCTTACCTGGTAAAGATCGGGATACCTTATCAGGTCAAGATCGGGATAGTTGAATTTATACGTGTCACGATAGATTTTTGCGATGGCGTCGGCATAGTGAACAACGCTATCCTGAACAAATTGGGCCGTTGCATTTTCGGCAGCGCCATAGTTACTATTTATAAAGTCATGGTATAAATTGTAAACCAAAATTTTGTCATAATAGACTAAAAAATGCGTTGTCGGCCATCCCTCAGAGGTATACTTCGTTGATTTGTTGAGCCCCTGAATTAATGTCGTATCGATAAAAGCCGTAGCGCACATGTTAGGATTTAAAACGGGCGCCACCACCATTCCGGAATCGATTCCGTGAAAAGTGACGACCAGCGTGTCTTTTAGAAAGTATCCGTGAATGGGAACGGTAACGTCGCCAACCTGGACCTCGACATACGTAGTGATGGGATTCATACGCGCGAAGTCATACTTCTCAATAGGAAATTTAAGAAGTACACGACCGTTTTTATCCGAGCCGGTTTTCAAGACTCTCATCGGACGGCCGAGCAAGGAGTCGTTAGAGTACGACAGCGCAATTGAATCGACGGTGGTATCGATAGTCAGGGTTGTTCCGGAAAAGGCCGTGCTGTCGATGGGAAAAATCCTCAGCGCATCGTTGCCGATGTTACGGCCCAGCGCCTCCTCCGGGACAGGGGCGATTTTAATCATCCCCAGGTCCTGATCGTAATTGTCGATTTCGATACGTGTGTCGATGAACTCCGGACAACTTACCAGAATCGTGTCTATAGCGGCCGCAACCGTTTTACTCAGACGGTTGGAAATCGACGACGAAAGGGGCGCGGACCCCGGCGGGGATGCGGTGATGTTCAGCATCCGAAATTGTCTTACCATCGAACCGATGGAGAGCCTTACCAGATAGAAGCCCCTGGCCGAATTTCCCGAAAGCCCCTTCAGGGGACGGAAATCATAGGTTCCCGGTTCAAGCTTACGGTCAAGAGGCGTGAAGATTCTTCTTCCCCGGAGGTCGAAAATATCCACTCTGACCGGCGTCGCCTGATCCTGGACCGTAAACCGCAGCGCACGCCCCCTCGACGTTGGTTCGGGGAGCGTATGAGGCTTTACGGCGAAGACGGACGTTCCGGTCAGGAGAAATTTCCCAAGACTGTCGGTTACCGCCTGAATATGCGCCGCGGCCAATTTTACCGTGGCTGAAGCCAGAGGTTTGGAATCAACCGAATAGATAAAGCCCCTGATTTTGACGTCTTCAGCCCTTGCAAACGATAGAAGAAGTATGCTTGATAATAACCATACATACGGCATTGTTGACGTTTTCATGGCAGAGCACCCCTTCATATTCAAGCGCCGAAACCGATTTCCCGGCTTATTTCAAAATCCCTTTCACACTCATCCCTGGATGTTCAAACACGGTATCTTATCCGGCATTTCCGGGTTAGAGTAAATAAAACGGTTTGAGAATATATATTTCGGAATGAAATTCGCAAGATATTTATATCATGGATAGTATTTTCCATTACCTGTTTACTACATATTACAGGCTTGCATAACCTCTCCTGCGAATTGCCGCTTCCTCGAATGTGTTTTCGATTTTTTTCATGAGACCGTCATTATCTTCATTTATTTTCTTTAACTAGATCGACTGCGTCTTACGCAAAAAAAAGGCGAGTTTTTTTCCTGTTGGGGCCATCGGGATGCGGTAAAACAACGCTTCTGAGGATCATCGCCGGATCGTTGGTGTCGGTAACCTTGTTGATCGAGGATTTGGGTGAAAACCTTGAACTGTACAACAAACTCTGGGAAGAAATCCGGATTGGAAATTAATCCCTATCCATGAAAAATTATTCCTATTTTCTTTTCGACGCCGACGGCACGCTCATCGACACCATGGACCTCATCGTTCGCTGTTTCGAGCATACCTGCGCGCTGTTCGGCAACGCGACCGTTTCCAAAACGGAAATCAGACGGCATGTGGGACTAACGCTCCGCGCGCAAATGGAGATCTACCTGGGCCCCCTTTCAGACGAAGCCTTCCACGCCATAGCCAAGGAGCATATGACCCTGCAGCTCAAAATCTACAAGGAATACCTTCGAGCTTTTCCCGGAGTGGCCGAAGGCCTTTCCATGCTCAAGGCGTCGGGCAAACGGTGCGCGATCGTGACGTCCCGCAGAAGAAACACTCTTGACTTATACCTCAAGGAAACCGGTATTTATCAATTTTTCGACGCGTTCGTTACGCCGGAAATCACCACGAAACACAAACCAGACGCCGAACCGGCCCTCGCGGCGCTTGGGCTGCTGTCGGCCCCCAGGGACAAGACCATTTTCGTGGGCGATTCATCCTTCGATATTTCGTGCGCCTCGGCCGCTGGCATCGATAGCGCTTTTGTCAATTGGAGCGGCAACGACCCTTCCGAAATGCCCGTTCAACCCACCTTCTTCATCGACGATATACGGCAACTATGCATAGATCAACCGTCCTGATACGGGAACGCCCTTTTTTGAAGGACGGTCCCCTTTCAACATCCTTTGCCGCGTGCGCCGCGGCCGTGGTAATTTCGATCAGCCCGAGAAAGATCCCTCGGGCGTTTTCTTGGCGTTATTGAGTTTTCTATACAAGGTGGAAAGGGAAATGCCCAGGGCCTCGCTGGCTTTGTATTTGTCGCCGCCGCATTCCTGAACGGTCATCAGTACGTGCGCGTTCTCGATATCGTCGAGGTTGCGCAACGCGGCGGGTTGCGAAAAGTGAATGTCCGTATTGTTAAGACCAGGGAAATGCTGCGGCGCAAGCGGCTTTCCTTGCGCCAAAATGACCGCTCGCTCAAGCATGTTTTTCAGCTCCCGCAGATTACCCGGCCAGGCGTACGTCATCAATAGATGAAGTATGCCGGAAGAGAGCGGAAAATGGGCATACCCGAAGCCCGCGAGCAGGTAGTCGGTGAACCCGGCGATATCGTCTGCGCGCTCCCGTAGCGGCGGCAGGGTGATCGGGAAAACGCAGATGCGATAATACAGGTCCTTGCGGAACCTGCCGGTTTCGGTTTCCTTCAAGAGGTCGCGGTTGGTGGCGCACATCAAACGAAAATTGCTTTTCCGGAGCTGGTTGTCTCCCACGCGCCTGAAGGATTTTTCCTCGATCGTTTTTAAAAGTTGGGCCTGGACGTCGATGTCCATGTCTCCTATTTCATCCAAAAAAAGCGTTCCGCCGTCGGCCACCTCAATGAGCCCTTCCTTGTCCTTGATCGCTGATGTAAAGGACCCGCGCGCATGCCCGAACAGTTCGCTGCGCAGCAGTTCTCCCTTGAGGCTCGAACAATTCAGTTCCACGAAGGGTTCGCCGCCGCGATCACTTTGGTTGTGTATCCATCGGGCGAGAACGCCCTTGCCCGTCCCCGTTTCGCCGAACAGCACGATGACGGTATCGTTGGCCGCCGCGACTCTCGCATATTCCAGGCATTCGGATATCGCCTTGCTGGACCCTATGAACGGCGTTTCGTTTTTTGAAAGCCGCTGCTGGATGGCGTTACGCCTGCGAAGGTCGCCGATTTCGATGCACTTGGCCAAAGCGGCCTTCAGATCGCTCATTTCCACGGGTTTGGCGAGAAAATTATCGGCCCCGTTTTTAATAGCCCGCACCACCGTGGGTATGTCGCCGGAGCCGGTGATGACGATGACGGGAACCATGGGCTGCAGCTCCTTTACCTCCGGTATCCATTCTATGGAATTCCCGTCGGGTAATTGCAAATCGAGTAAGATAGCGTCAAAACGGTCGCTCTGAGCGATTGTCTTGGCATCCTTCAAGGTGGATGCGTTGACGGCCGAATAACCGTTTTTCGCCAGGTATCGTTCATAGCCGAACGCCGCGCCGGCGTCATCTTCCACGATAAGCAGCTTTTGGATTTTCATGCCCTTTATCCTCTTATTTTGCACCCGCCGTATTATTTACAATGCCGAACGACTCTTTGATTTGTTGGAAGAAAAAAGAGTCGCTTCATACGGTTTGTTGGATTTTTTCAATATGGTCCGTTCCTTTTTCAAGGTTTCGGTTTGCGGTTTCCTCGGCGGCATTGTCATGGTTTTAACCGAAGATCCCTTTACCATCGTTACCTCTATTGGGTCGGATTTTTGATGCGCGGCAATTTCCAATTCGGCCTTTATCCAGTCTTCCATTGCATGACCGGGTTTGCAGCCGCGTTGGAGATATAAAGCATACGCCCGTTCCTTGATTTTTTCCTGAAGGTCGTTCATTGATAATTCCTTTCCATCCCGGCTTCACGGGAAAATAATGACCTGACCCTTATTTGTAGCAATCCGTGTGCCGGTCATATGAACGTGGCAATGCATTATAATAGGAAGTGTTCTCAAACGAGAAGTCATTAACTCCGCCCCTCCGGTGGCGGCCTTGACTCGCAAATTTGAGAATGGCTTTCCCAAGAATGAGAATGCCGCAATTTTTTTATCCTGTTTTAGGGGAATGTCGATTTTTTTGTCATAAAATGTCGTTATTTAATATGGTACGCATTTTGCGCACGTATGAAGGAGGCACATGGATTTAATTGGAATGCGAACCGGGAAAAGGCCGCAGGTTTTATTTTATTTTTATCCGGAGCAATCTCTAACATAAACCGACCCGGCGGTGATGAATGCGGGAAAAGTATATATACGTGCGTCATGAATACTTCTGACACGATAACGAATAAGGAGTGTATGGACATGATGGAATATGCAACGATAAACCCGGTAAACATCCTGCTGGTTGAAGACAATCCGGGAGATGTCCGGCTGACGCAGGAAGCGCTACGGGAAGGAAAACTCATGAACACGCTGCACGTGGCCGGCGACGGCGTGGAGGCCATCGATTTTTTACGGCGGCGCGGAAAATTCGCCCAAGCGCCCGAAGCCGACATCATTTTGCTCGACTTGAACCTTCCCCGCATGGACGGCAGGGAAGTGCTTGCGGAAATCAAAATCGACCCCCTTCTCAAGAAAATTCCCGTCATCGTACTCACCACGTCAGCGGCCGAGGAAGACATTATAGGGGCCTATAATCTTTATGCGAACTGCTACATCACCAAACCGGTGGATTTCAGGAAATTCTCCGATGTCATTCGCTCAATCGAGAACTTCTGGTTTAATATCGTGAAATTGCCGGGGTCGCTTTGATCATGGATCCAACCGTTTTGTCGATACTGCTTGTGGAGGACAATCCCACCGAGGCGATGTTGCTGTCCGAAAACCTTAAAAAAGCCAGCCCCAGGTTTTCGTTCAGGATTACCTGCGCCCAGCGGCTGGACCACGCGCTTCATTTGCTTGGAGAAAACTCTTTCGACGCTCTGCTTTTGGACCTTTCACTGCCCGACAGCGCCGGCATCGAAACCGTCGAGCGCATGCGTTCGGCCTATCCGCTCGTGCCCATCGTGGTGCTGACCGGTAATGACGACGAGGCGGTTTCCCTTGAAGCCGTAAACCGGGGGGCGCAAGACTATCTGGTAAAGAGCCGGGCCGATCCGAAGACCCTTATGCGTTCGCTGCACTACGCCATGGAACGGAAAAAAAACGAGGAAGCGGTCATACGGGTCAATGAGCGGCTGGAAACCGAAGTGCTTGACAGAACAGCCGAATTGCGGGAGGCCAACGAGCGGCTGAGGCTGGAGATCGCCGAAAAAGTCAAGGCCGAAAACGCACTGTCGAAACGCCAGGAGGCGCTTGAATCGATTTACGCCATCGAAACATCGTTTTCCGATTCCCTTGAAAGCGCCTACGACCAGATCGTTTTGACCATTTCGCAGCTTATCGGCGTTCCCTATTGCGCCGCCGGCGAGGTTGACAAAAACAAATTCAAGGTGATGTCCCAGTTTCGCGACGGGACCTTCACCCACGGCGCAGCGGTGGCCATCGCGTCGCACCCCTGCGGCATCGCCTATAAAAGCAAAACCGTTTGCCGCCACAACGGCGACCTGGCGGCCATGTTCCCCGAACAAATCGCCGGCATGGGCGCCGCTTATACCTCGTATGTGTGCGTGCCTATCCTCAATAAGGAAGGAATCCTGCTGGGATTGATCTGCGCCATGGACGTGCGACCGCGCTCCTTTGAGGAGCAGGACGTCCACCTTATCGAAATTTTCGCCCGTTACATCGGCCATGAGGTAGAACATTCCATGATGGAAGAGCAGTTACGCGCATCCCACGAAATGAACCTGTTAGGCCGCCTGGCCTCGGGCGTTGCCCACGAAGTGCGTAATCCGCTCAACGGCATCCTGGCCATCAGCGAGGCCCTGTTTCAGGACCTCGGCAACAACCCCGAATACCTTCCCTACCTGGAACACATCAAGTCGCAAGTGCATCGTCTTTCGGCCCTGATGAACGACCTTTTGGAGCTTGGAAAACCCATGCCGCAAACTGAACTCACGCCCATGCCCGTCGCGGCGATCCTGCGAAACATCATCGAATCATTCAAGCAATTTTCGCGGCACAAACACCGCGAGGTGGACATGGTGTTCCGTGAAACCAATCCCGGGCACAGTGTGAGGGCCGACACCATTAAAATACAGCAGGTGTTTTTCAATTTGCTGGAAAACGCCTGCGATCATAGTCCCGAAAACTCCAAAGTAACGCTGGAAATGGCCGAACCGGAGGAGTCGTACGCGGTCATTCGCGTCATCGACGGCGGCAGCGGAGTGCCGCCGGAGCTGCTCTTTCGGGTATTCGAACCGTTCTTTACAACAAGAAAAGGCGGCACCGGGCTGGGGTTGAGCATCGTCAAGCATATCGTGGAAATGCACGGCGGCGTCATATCCCTGCACAACAATTCCGCCGGACCCGGTTTGACGGTTGAGGTGAGATTGCCCTTGGCAGGCATGCCGCGGCCCGCATAACCCGCGGTATGATAATTAAAGCGGGTAGACGCTCAATTGTTTCAAGGTATCCCGTATCACTTTGGGCGAAACCGGTTTTTCAAAATAATAATCCGCTCCCAACCCTTTCACGGTCTCCTTGATTTCGCGGCCCCCGTAGGCGGTCACCACCATCACCGCGCAGGCGGCCGGACGCCGTTTAAGACGCATGATTATGTCGCACCCTTCCATGGTTGTCGCTCCCGTCAAACGCAAATCCACCACCGCGGCGCGGTAGTCGTTCGTTTCGATGAGCGCCATGGCCTTGTCGGCGGTGTCGGCGGTGTCTATTTCAACGCCGGGAGACTTGAGGTACTGTGAAAACGCGAAGAGAATGGCGGATTCGTCGTCCACCAGGAGAATGCGACGCATAAGCTCCATGTTGTTTTCGTTCCGTGCAGGGTTGGGACCTCACTTCACCCCAGTCCCGCAAACGGGACAGGAGTGGAGAGGTGAGGTCAAATTGACCAAAACAAAAATGGCTCCGACAATACTTCGTCGGCAATACTATCACGTTTATAGATTAGTGGTATAATCCATGACGGAGGTTGAAAAGGTAATAAAAACCGGGCGGCATCGGCTACTCGAGTGTAAAAAATACCGACGCCCCCTCCCCTTCCCGCCCCTCGGCCCATACTTCACCGCCGTGCCGCGACACCACCCTCTTGACAATTGCAAGCCCTATGCCCGTGCCCTCGAATTCGCCTCGGGTGTGGAGGCGCTGGAAGGGGTTGAACAAGCGCGGCGCGCCGCGCATGTTGAAGCCCGCGCCGTTATCGCGCACGAAATAAACGCGCCTGCCTCCATCCTCGGTTCGGCCGAACTCCACCCGCGCACCGGCGCGGTTTTTGGTGAATTTCCACGCATTGCCCAGCAGATTCTGAAGCATGATACGCAGCAGGCCCTCATCGGCCCGGGCAATCATCCCCTCTTGCAGCGCGAATTCAACCGCGCGGCCGGGTTGTTCCTTTCGCAAATTATCAACTGTTTCGCGCGCCAGGCCGCTCACGTCCACCTCGGCGCGTTGCATGTCTTGCCGGGTGATTCGCGACAAACGCAGCATATCGCCGATGAGCCGGCCCATGCGCTCCACTTCGCCCATGAGCGTGGTAAGGAATTCCTTTCCGCGCTCATCGAGCCTGTCGCCGTAATTTTCGAGGAGCAATTGCCCGAACCCGGTAATGACGTGCAGGGGGGCGCGCAAATCGTGGGAAACGGAATACGAAAAGGCGTCGAGTTCCCTGTTGGCCGTAAGAAGTTCGGCGGCCTTTACCCGCAGGAGTTCCTCCATGGTCTTACGCTCGGTAATGTCGATCCCCGTGCCGATGACCAGTTCGATAGCGCCGTCCTTGTCTTTTACCGTGGAGTTGGCCCACCGTATGAACCTGCGCGAGCCGTCCTTGCATACCCAATAATTTTCATTTTCAGATTCCCCGGGAATTTCCCGTTCCGCAATGCCCTTGAACACGGCCTTGACTTGTTCGACCTCCTCGGGAATCAGTAAAAAATCCCAAAAAGGCCTGCCCCGCACCTCATCGAACGCATAGCCCGTGGAAATCTCGCACGCGTGATTGAACATCCGGATACGGCCGTTAAGGTCCAGGCCGATGATAAGGCCGCCCGTGGTTTGGAGAACGGTGTCGATGAGGTTGCGCTCCGCGCGCAAGGCCTCCTCCGCCAGCCTGCGCAGGGTCATGTCCCCATAAGCTATGGCCACGCCGTATCCTTCAAGGGGAATGGGGGCCGAGGTAACGTTGACCCAGGTGATTTTTCCCGGCCCCTTGACTATTCCCATTTCCACGTTTTCCACCGGACGTTTTTCATGGAGCGCGCGGACACGCGCGAATTCCTCAGGAGGCATAAGCGAGCCGTCTGGCCGGATAAAGGCCGCCGGAGGCTCCCCGGGCGCGCCGAGGAGGCGCTGGGCCTCCTCGTTGGTTTCGATGACCTCCCCGGCTTGGTTTGTGATGGAAATGCCCAGGGGAAACGATTCGAAAAGCACCTGCAGTTTGGTAAGGCTGACCTTCAATTCCTCTTCACCCTTGCGGCTTTCTTGTCGGAGGCGAATCGTGGTGATTCCGTGAGCAAGGTCTTCGGATAGTTCGGCAAGCAGTTCGATTTCGGCCTGCGGGAACGAATCGGGTTTCTTCGCGTATATCGTGATGGCGCCGAAGGCGTTGCCTCCGTATATAAGAGGAAACACGATCGAGGAGGCATACCCGCGTTGTATCGCCTCGGCCCGCCAGGGTTTGAAATCGGGGTCCGTCAACATGTTTTTGCACATGGTCGTTTTTTTCGTACGAATAGCGGTTCCGGTCGGACCCCGGCCGCGCTCGACGTCGGCCCAGGTAAGTTTTAGAGTGTCAAGGTATCCATCCTCGAACCCCGCGCCGACAACGGGCGTTATGGTCTTTTGCTCATCGTTATGGGCATAGCCTACCCATACCATGGAGTATCCGCAGGATTCGGTGATGATGCCGCACACTTCCTTTAAATACGCCGGTTCCTCCTCGGCGCGCATCATCGCCTGGCTGCTCCTGGATAATGCCCGGAGGGTCCGGTTAAGCTTGCGCAGCTCCTCTTCCTTTTTTTTCCTTTCGGTAATGTCCCGGGCCACATGGACCCCGCCCTTGAGCTTCCCCTGCTCGTCGAAGAGGGGCGTGACGCTCACCATGAAATCCCCGCCCAAGGCGTCCTCGTGGACCTCGGCCAGGTGCTGCTTATGATCCTTAAGCATGAGGGAATGGGGGCAGGCCGCGATGGGCGATCCGGCGTCGTGTACGCATTTGTAACACGGAAGCCCCGATACGCTCTCGGGCGCGATGCCGAGACTGTCGGCCATCGCCTTGTTGGCGCGCACGATTCCATGCTTTGTGTCAAGTATTGCGATGTGGTCGGGAATGGCGTTGAAGGTTTCCACCCACTCTTCCCTGGAACGCAGGAGTTCCCGCTCGGCATTTTGGCGTTCCGCTATGTCCCGGGCGAGTTCGGCGCTGACGCTCTCCGCCTTCAGGCGGGCCGCCTCCGCTTCTTCCATGAGGTTAAGCGCGACCCGGTGCGACTCGAGCAGCGCGGCATTGCTTTTTTGGACCTCCGCGACCCGCCGCTCAAGCTCGGCATTAAGGCCGCGCATGGCCTCCTCCGAGCGCATGCGCTCGATGGCGTAGCGAATGGCCCGCGCCACCGCCTTGCCGTCGGCCTCGCCTTTTACGAGATATTCCTGCGCGCCGCGTCGCACCGTATCAAGACCAACGTCTTCATCCTTGAGTCCCGTCAGCACCACCACCGGCAAAAGCGGTGCCGCTTCACGGATGCGTAAAAACGTGGCGATGCCCATGCTGTCGGGCAGCGCCAAATCGAGCAGGGCCGCGTCAAAGGACCGTTGCCGCAGCGTTTCCATCGCCTCATCCATACGTCCGGCGCGGGTAACCTCATATCCTTGTCCGGCAACCCGCTGCAAATCTATTTGAATGAGACGCGCGTCGGAAGGACTATCCTCAACCAGCAGGACTTTTATCGATTGCGAATTGGACATAATGAACTCTATTTCGTCGGCAGTACCACGGCCGACAGCCAAAACTGTTCTATGGATTGAATGACCTCGATGAACCGTTCGAAATTCACCGGTTTGGTTATATAACAGTTCGCATGGAGTTGATAGGACTGAAAAACGTCCTGTTCGGCCTTGGAGGTTGTAAGCACCACCACGGGAATGGTCTTTAAATCAGGGTCGGTTTTCAGTTCCTCCAACACTTCGCGGCCGTCCTTGCGGGGTAAATTCAGGTCCAATAAAATAAGATCGGGCCTCGGCGATTGCCCGTATTTTCCCCGTTGCCGCACATAGTCCATCGCCTCCACGCCATCCTCCACGTGGTCGACCACGTTCGCCACCTTCGCAAGCTTCAAAGCCGTCAGGGTAAGTGTCGCGTCGCTGGGGCTGTCTTCGACCAAAAGAATTCGAATTGATCTCGGGCTTATTTCACTCATAGAGTCTCTCCTCTGTCGGGAATAGTAAAATAAAAAACAGATCCTTCTCCGGGTTTTGATTCGACCCCTATCAATCCGCCATGCCGTTCAACGATCCGCTTGCAGACCGCCAGGCCGATGCCCGTTCCTTTGTACTGCGCGCGGCCGTGGAGCCGCTGAAAAATCAGGAATATCCGTTCGAAGTATTGCGGCTCGATGCCTATGCCGTTATCGACTACGCGTATCTCCCATCGCCCCCCCTTGCGCGCGGCGCTCACGGTTATTTCGGGTTTGCGGGGACCATGGAATTTAATGGCGTTGCCGATGAGGTTTTGCAGCAGTTGCGTCATTTGCGACGCGTCGGCATTGACTAAAGGTAATTCATCGCACGTTACCGAAGCTCCCGTTTCGTCTATTGATGCTTTTAAATTTTTGACCGCGTCGTCGAAGGCGTCGCGCATTCGAAGGGAAGCGAACGCTCCGCCCTTGGTTCCCACGCGCGAATAGGCGAGCAGATCGTGGATGAGGTTCTGCATCCTCTCCGCGCCCTCCACGGCGAAGTCGATGTATTCCTTCGCGGTCTCGTCCATCGCTGCATGGTATCGCGTTTTCAAAAGCGCCATGAAACCGGCTACGGCCCGCAGCGGCTCCTGCAAATCGTGCGACGCCACGTAGGCGAACTGTTCCAGGTCCTTGTTGGAGCGGGCGAGATCGTCCGCGTGCTTTTTTAAATTGACATTAGCGTTATTCAGCTCCCGCGTCCGCGCGGTCACCATTTCCTCCAAATGACCCCGTATGCGGCGGTCGCGCGCCGCCACCACGCTCATGAATACACCCATTCCCACGAAAAAAAGCTGCCCGACCCAATCGGCCGCGGACTCGTATTTGAAGAGTCCCTCCGGCGGCAAAACCCAATAATCAACCATTAGGGCCGACGCTACGGTGGCAAAGACGCCGGACCCGAATCCGGCCGCCAGGGCGACGACCATGACGATCGGATAAAACGTGATATAGGTGGGGAAATCCGGCCCCACCCAATGCGTCAGCGCAAGACGCACCAACATCCCCACGCCGGCCATCATCAGGGCTAACCCATATCGAACATGCCATTTTTCCCAAGGAATCATGTTTTTCCCTGTTTCCTCTCCTTAAAATCCGCCTCGAACTTCGGCGGCTCCCCAAGCCTGCGGCACAACTCATTTACCTGGGTTTTTAGTTCGATCATACGCATTTCCCACTCCCAAGCGCTTTCGGTCCGCGTTCGCGGCGTCCAGTTGAGCCTTGACACAAGCAAGCTCTTGCCTCAAGGCGTCCGCCTCCGACTTCTTTTTTGCATTCGCCTTATCATTTATACGTATCGATAAATATACTTCCAAGGTATGATTTATCGGCAATAGGTATTCCTAATACCGATTTGCGTTTAAGTTGATATTGTTATTGAACCCCCAACCCGTCCTTCCCCCGCCGAAGGCGGAAGGGGGTCATCTTGAATGCAAATTCATATAGGAAGAAAATGTATTGTTTTTTATGTCTCGGCATAAAAGTTGCTTTTTACGTAAACCATTCCATTATATGAAACTATTTTTAAAGGAGGTTTTGTCATGAGTATTCAAAAAGCCCTGTTTTTAATGGTAATCGCCGCGTGCGCTTCGTACCTTTGCGCTCAACAGGCGAAGGCTCTTCCCAATGATTCCCAAACGGAATCCTTCGCAAAAATCGTGGAAGGCGTCATCTCGTCCGTGGACATTGAAAACAATACCCTGGTTATGAGCGCACGGATTACCCAAGAGGATACCATACACCTTGATAAGAATTCGATCATCAAGGCGGAATCAACGGTTTCCGACAGGAAGGATTTAAACCAATCCTCCATCGTGACGGCCCAGTACGAAATAAAAAACGGCGCGAAACTCGCCACCGTGGTCGTGAAGCATGCGAACGTTTCATTTTTGCCTGATACGACCGGCATTGGAGAAAACGTCCTAATCGCGGAAGGAACTATTCATTATATCAATCCAAGCAAAACTTTCATGGTTATCGCGGCGTCCCTGGAGCGTGAGTACATTTTCTCCCTTGATTCGACGTCAATTATTAAATCAGGGAAAAACCCCGCTGCGCTCAAGGACCTTAAACCGCGCTACACGGCAAAAGTGGGTTATTCGGAAAAAGGGTCGCGAAAAACAGTGAGCTCGATTATCCTCAAGCCATGATCTTTTTCGGCTTTCATGAATGACCTCTTTTCGTTTTGTCATTGTTTAAGAATGACCATACTTATGAACTTCTAAGTAACGCACTTTTTATGCCGAATTATTTACCCCACAATTACTAGTTGCGTTTCTCATAGCGTTTCTCAATCCTGCATATGATTTTTGCGAGAATGACGAAAATTCCCTATTTTAAAGTAACTTTTTATAAAATTTTACCCTTAAGCTTTTAAAATAACATACAACCTTGAATCGCCATTTGGCATGGGTATTGCATATTTATAGGGCAGGAGATTAGCCATCACGGAGAAAAGGAGATTGCAATGAAACACTTATATATAGTCTCATCATTATTTTTATTCTTGTCGGCCTTCTTCTCAGCGGGTATTTCGTCGGTGGATAATTGGTGCGAGGAAAATGTTCTACAACTGCGTTATTTTCAAAACGACGTCAAAACTCTTCCGGTAAATATCCAGGAAAGAATGCAAACGTTCTTGACTTCCGCCTTTTGTTATTCGGACGTAACGAAAAGCGACGTTACCTACTCCGCTATTAACCCCGGCCAAATAGTGTTGGGGGACCATTGGTCCATTGGACATCAATGGATCTCCAACCGTGAAAACATCAATGGCTTTTACTCGCCGGCGCCGGCTTCCAATTTGTTTTTCTTCACAAGATCCCCATCCGATAAGGTAACACAAACGCCGTTGCCGTTCATGCTCTTTGGGATCGGATTTTTATCATTCTTGAAAATGAAATGGATACGTTTGAAGAATAAGCTTGAACTTCAGGGAAAGTGAGTCGTGCGAAAAGAGCGCGGTTTAGGGGATAGCCGCAACAAGATCGACTCTTCTGTTTTTCGCATGGCAATTCTTATCCGCGCCGCAGGCCGTGGAGGCCTTTTGGTCTTCTTCGCCGGTTTTCAATACGATTCTGTTTTCCCTTATTGCAAACGGGCCATACCGTATCAACCACGTTGTGACTTCCTTGGCTCTTTCCGCGGCCAGCCATTTTTCATAGGGTTCGCTGCTTCCATCGTCGGAATGTCCTTCCACAAATAGAACATGGCTTTCATTCGTTTTTAAAAACGCGCCGATTTTGAACAATTGCGACATCGCCTCCGGCTTGAGAACGGTTTTGTAATAGTCGAAATAAATGGGTCCGAAATCAACCTTATTATGCATTCTTGACGCGTTGTTCTCAAGCGCGGTTCCCGTTGCCTGAACACGCCGGTTACAGTGCGTGGACATTGACAATACAATTATTATTGCGACAAACGAAAATAGTCGTGTTAAAAACGGCATTGCGCATCCTCACTGTTTTTTCCCTTTAAAACCGGCCCGGTTACCGGGGCAACCCGCGCCCCGCCTTCATACTGTACCTTAAACATCGTAATTAGTCAAGATTTAAATAAATAACCACGCGTTTCATTCCTGATAGTTTACTCGTGCCTTGGAATATGGTACTATTTATATTATAGTGCTTTCCAATAAAGTAATTTTTGTGAACCCGCTTCAAGGACTATCCGTTATGTACCGATCGATCCTTTTTTTGCTGATACTTTCAGCCTCCGCGTTGCCGATAGGACAATCAGCCGTCATTACGATGGTATTTCCAACCGGAGCGCGCTCCCTGGGCATGGGCGAAACGGGAACCGCGCTCGCCGATGATGAAGACATTGGATTTTACAATCCCGCGGGTCTGGGAATTTTTAATGACCGCTGGCGCCGCGGAGCGGTAACGGAATTCTACGAACCGCTCCTTCCAATATTTAACCTTCCTGAATTGTGGCACCATAACATGGCGTTTGTATATCAACCCAACTGCCTGGATGTCGGCGGTTTTTCAGTGTATCATAACTACATCAATTTTGGGACAAACGAGTGGACGAATGAATCAGGAAACGTTATCGGCAGAGCGAGAAGTTATGAATATGTTTTGAATTGTTCCTGGGGATTTAATTTTAAGGAATTAGGATTGAAGAATCATTATTTCGGCGTTTCAGGGAAATACGCGCGTTCGGCATTGGCGCCCGGCTTTGGACCGCGAAGCGAGGGCGTCGCCTCCACCGTCGCGTTCGATATCGGCTATTTATGGCAATGCCTGCGTGATGTGCGTTTTGGTTTGACATTGCAAAACATGGGGCCAGCCATATTCTACGTGTCCGAGCAGGAAAAAGACCCCATTCCTTTTACTCTTAATTTGGCATTGGCGTATAAAAACGATTTTCAATTAGGCGATGTTCCATTCGCCCAGGTTCGGGCCGAAGTGCGCACCAACCGGGAAATAGTAAAAAATTATATCGACAAACCCCCCGATCCCTTTTGGAAAGCGATCTATACCGACTTGATTCATGACACTTCTTCGTATTCAAACTTCCAAGAGGAATTGGATGAATTCAACTGGCATTTGGGAGCTGAATTGACGATATTTAATTCTTTTTCACTGCGGGAAGGATACCTGTTCGACAAGGCAGGCGCAAGGTTCGAACATCACTGGGGATTGGGCTTTCGTCTTCTCAATCACTTTCAGCTTGACTGGGGAACAATTTATTCTCCCGAAGGGTACTTGAAGGGGCTCTTTGGACACGACGGCGGCTCAAACGGCTCACGCGATGGTCAATGGAGCATATCCATCACATTTTTTCGAATGTTTGACTGGAGCGATGCCGACAAAACGTGGTGGAGGGTCAAACCATAACATGGCGGGAAACTCAAATTCACGAACTATGATTAAATAATAAAGGAGGAGGTACCTCACGTTCCTACGGGCGGCATTCGCTTGCCTGCAGGGCGCGAAGCGAGGGGGGAACCAACCTCCTCCTTTTTTTTACGGTAGATATTTAGACGGGCGCTCTCGTTGTTTATCGGATGAAGAAAGGCGCGCCACACCTCTCCTTATTTAATTATATAATAAAAACCCTTTTTATTTTATACTTATTTCCGTTACCGAGTACGGAGGCAGTTTTATTTTCATGCCCTGCGAAACCGAGTAGGGCTTTGCGTCGAAACCGTTTTTGCTTGTTTCTTTTGTCAATTGCTTGATGGTCCCCTTCCCCGCGAAACCGGCAATGCCCACCGCCGCCGTCGCCGAGGTCAGCGGATACTTGTTGATGAGCATCAAGCTCTTCGTTCCGTCGGCATGGACCGAAAGATAACCGGAAACGGTATTGTCGCTTACGGAACACTCAACCATTTTGCCCCGCAAGCTTTCACTTGCCATTTTAAACGCCCAGTAGGATAGCCGGGGAACGTTGTCGCCGTCGGGAGCTCCCGTCCGCGACAGGTAACCGTAATCCCCGCCCTGTTCGGTCATGTCGTTATGCACGTCCCAATACGAGGCCTGTTCGATGTTCACCTTGGCGAGCATTCCAAGATAATCGGCGACGTAGAGCGCATTGACAATGGAAAGCGTTTGCGGGCCCGGCTTGAAATCGACCGAGTTCCATTCGGTCAACCATATCTGATAATGCTTGCCCGGAGCGCCGAATTCCTCCGTTTGCTTTTTGACCGCCGGCAGTATGGTGGAAAGCCCTTGCGCCGCCGCGAGCAGCCCCGGATCGTTTTCTTCCCCCGAGTGCTGGGAATAGTGGTGGACATTGACACCGTCGGCCAGGTCCTTGGTATATTCGAACACCTTTTTATTCCACTCGCCGTCCAATACCCACACGACGGTCACCAGAATGGTCGGATCGACCTTTTTCATTGCCGTAATGAATTCGGCCGAACGCTTGCCGTATTCTTCCGCGGTGCAATGTTTAGGATGCCAATCGCCATAGAGTTCGTTCCCCACTTCCCAATAGCGCACGTTCGCCTTTTTCTCCACATTAACGTGCTTGACCCATTCGGCGGCCTCCTCCGGCGTCCCTGTCCCGAAATTTACGGTGAACATGGGTTCGCAGTTGGTTTGTTTGCAAAAATCAAGGAACTCGTCCACGTCGACCATCCAGTCTTTTTTAGCCAGCACTTCCTTCCAATGGTCCTCGTCGGCCCGAAGACCGCCGGGAAAGCGCAAAACCTTATGATTGACGGCTTTGACGTAGTTGATGGTGGCGGGCTTGAAAAAGTCCCCATCCCACAGCGCGGTATTGATGCCGAAAATGCCCTCATTGATCGCGGCGGTGACGGTTTTGTCCAACGCGCCTTTCACACTCACCTCAACGTCGGCGGCAACCGAGGCCCGTTTGGCCTCGCGCTGGTTGGTAAGCGTGACATTGTCGATGATGAACGTTCCCGCCGATCCGTCGCCCGACGGCTTGATATCGAGCTTGACAACGCTGTCAAGGTCGAACTTACCGTTCTGGATAGCATCCGGCGGCTGCCAATAAGGAAATTTATAAAACGCCTTGAAGGGAACCATGACTTCGCTCCAACCACGTTCTCCCCCGCTGCTGGCTATGAAAATTTCATTGCCACCGTCGCTTACCTGGACATTGATCGGCTGATAGGGCTTATCGGTATAAAAGTTGAATTTGATCCCCCAATACTTGGTCCAATCGCGCTTCTTAAGCGCCGTCTTATGCACCGTGTAATCATACATCACGTCGCACCAGTCGTTGAGCTTATAGCTTATCGACAACGCCTTCTGGCCGCCGTTTTTATTCGTTGTTTTGACTACTTCACAACTAACCTCCGATTTGGGCCCCTTGGCGAGATCCCACTTTCCATCGTCGGCCCCCTCGAAATCATGGAGTACGACATCGGGCTCATTTGATTTGAACGTGGCCCAGTATTCGTCGGGATCAACATAGCCGGGTATGGCGTCGATGAACGCCATGTCCTCGACGTAAAACCGCACCGGCGTTCCTTCGTCAACCTTGTTTTCCCCCTTATTGGTGGAAAACCGTATTTCGTTTATCTGTTTCCAATCCACGTCGGCCACGATTTCGGCTTTTTTATTCGCGTCCCAAAATTTTCCCTTGTCCTGGAACTTCCGCAGCGGCACCATGAAGTAATGCCAATTCGTATCGATTTTCCCGAAATCGCCGAGCATGAGTTTCGTTTGCACCTTTTTATCATCCGACTCCAAATCGAGCAGACCCACGTACACCGACCCGACTCCCGGCCCGCCCTTTGCCCAAAACGCCAGTCCCGAAGCTTTTGCCTTGCGGAGCGGGTCAAGATTGTAGCTGCCGCCCTTCCCAAGGGCAAGCGTAACGCCGGAGTATTCGTTGTTATCCTCGTAGCACGCTAAAATTCCCGAATATTCGCTTGAAGTGCCTTTTTGTATTTTATAGGCCGTTTTTCCTCCGTAAACATAGACGAACGCCCCGCCCGGCGCGTCGTTTTTAAACAGGGTTTTTGCGGGTTTTACGCTCTTATCGGGAAGCGACGGCGAAGCGATGGTTTCGATCCGGTCGTCCCAGTATTGCTCCTGTTTCTCCTGGCGCGGCTGGTAAACGTCCTTGCAAATAAATATATCGTCCACCCAGGCTCGGAATTTCTTATTGTCGGCTTTTTTGATTTCCATGCGGAATTCCGCCACCTGGTCCCAATCGAATTTACAGGGAACTTCGACCCGTTTCTTTTCGTCCCAGTACACTCCCCGTTTGCCGAAATCCACCAGAGGAATGCTTACCTGGCGCCACTCCTTGGTTATTCCGCCGTAATTATTACACGGAAGGCGGACCACGGTTTTTTTGCCGTCGGACTTTTCATCGTCGACCAGCGCGATCCACGCAATTTCACCGCCTTCATTGCCCTTGATCCAGAATTGGAGGGCGCCGGTCGCATAGTAGGGACTTACGTCGTACAGCAGGTTATAGAGACACACCGCTCCGCCGGAATAATCGCCCGGTTCAAGATCGAATTGGAGCGCCACTTCGCTTTCATGGCCTGACTCTTCCGGAATAAAAACCCGCGACGCCTCGGGGTAGACGTATTGATAGCCGCCCGAAACGAAGTCCTCGTCGAAAAAGCGGAATACCACTTTGTCGTTTACGGCGGACTTTACCGCGCCCGTTTTTTCCAGGGATGATTGCAATGGCCGAAGCTGAATGCCGCAGTTTATGGCTACCAGGAGAAGCGCGGAAGCAACCGCCATACCTATTTTCATACATCGCCTTGATTGAAACATTCAATTTCCTCTTCTTTTAAAAAGTCAAAATCAGAACAGAACGCGAAGAAACATGCTCGCCAATTTTTGGTTAAAGTCCATACGGGCGGGGTCCTGGGCGCCCGTTCTCGCGGGATCGTCGCTTTTGTACGTCACGTCAATCTGACCCAAGGTCCCGGTAACATAGGAACCGTCGGACAGTTTATATTCCAATCCGATGGCCGTCAGCGTCTGGTTCTGGGTATTGATATGGATCGTTTCGAACTGATTGTTGACATATTCCATTCCCGCCAAAAAAGCCATACGTTTCCAGAATTTAAAGTAAAGGTTTTCGGAATAAAAGGCGCTGGTGATGGACGCCGCCGGATACATCGGATCCTTGGAAATACCGTCGTTGGAGGCCTTTGAATTGACCACACTTGACGAAATATTAATCGGATAACGCCATCCGATGAAACTGCCAAGTTCGATTTTGAGTCCGCCGCCGATTTGGGAGTACGCGGTTTTAGGCAGCGCTTCCGCTGCCATCGTGCCGGTGGCCGGTATGACCGTGGTATCGATTTCCTTCAGTGAGGCGAAAAGCGCTTTCGCCTGTATGCGGTTGCCGAGGAACCCAAGTGTCGCGTTAGCGCTGATACCCGCGCGGTTCGGCGTAGCCGGACCGAAGGGCATGATGAGCTGGACCGCGGGATCGAGGTACGGAGATTTTAAATAGTTGTAGAATTTGGTCGTGTCGCGCGTTTTAACCGTCGACAATTCACTCTGTGTAAAGACCATGGGGTTATAGGCATTCTTCGAGAACGGCTCCTTGTACCACCAGCCCGCGCTGCCGTTGTACGTTTGATCTTTGGGAGAAGGAGAGAATTTGAATACCTGTTGATACATGGCGTCAAAGGTGGAGTAAAGCGGGGCGTTAACATTAAAATTGGGAACAGTTGCAACGTTGTCGTTTTCGAAGTCCATGATTCGACGCCCGAAAAAGCTTGGGGTTTGCGCCAATTCGTTGCGGAAATTCGACGTGTTGTTGATGAAACGGGCGTCCAGCGAGACATTGAAGGCGTCCTCAAGCGTATATCCGGCCGTAAGACACGCGCGCAGGGCGTTCCCGGTGATCGCGCTCGATTTCAACGACTTAAGCCCTCCCGCCGTATCATAGAAGGAACTATCATCGGACGATAGCGCCATTTCAGCGCTCAGATTCAATTTCCAGTTTTTCGCTTCTGTCAAAGCAGCTACATCAACGCCGCCGCGAAAATCTCCTATGCGGGTGTTCTGGGCCATGGTGTCCATGGCGGAATCGCCGCCCGTGCCGATATAGCTTCCCTTGTTATCGAATATATCCAAATAGCTCCATCCCACCGAGACGCCTTTTAAAAAGGTCGCGTCGCCATTCGTTCCGGCCATGAATTTTTCAACGGGAGAGGCCTCTATAAAACCAACGACTTTGCTTCCGTTCGTGAGGCTCGTTTGCACGCTGCGAAGCCGCGTTCCCAGAACATTCAATTTAAGGGAATTAAAAACCGGATAGAGTTCCGCGGCAAAATTCAAATTGAGACCCTGGAGTAATCGTTTATTGTCATCAAGAAACACTTCCTTTTCAGCCGTTTCACGCTGCCCGGCGAAAAGATCGGGCTCATAGAGCACCTCGATGTCCGGTGTATACAACGTAAGCGGCGTATACTTCTGATGGAAATCTCCAACATCATAGGAAAACATTCCTTTACATACTGAGCCGTCGATACTGACCCAACGGGTGAAAATCGGATTGGAAATATCCGAGTAAAAATTACGCCAGTCCTGCTGCATCCGGAAGATGAGCCGTCCCTGCGTGATCGTGTTGGGCCGTGCCTTGATGTCAAAATCCACGGAAGTGAATTCCACGGTTTCATTGGTGCGCCGGGTATTGTCCACGGCAGCGCCGCCCGCGGCCGCCGACCCGAATTGAGACCTGAATTCCCCATCAAAGGAAATTCCCGCTTTTGCCATGATATGCTCAAGGGTTTTCATAACGTTTTTTGACGCGACCGATGTACTGTCCGCGGTATCATCGTTTGAATAGCCGTATACCGCCATAACGCCGATCATGACCATACAGTATAAGTACTTTCTCATGAACAATCCTTTTGTAGGTTGTGAGGTGACTATTCCGTGTTTTTTTCTATAGTAATGCATTGAAAGACATTAAAACCACATTTTAATTTCCAACGATACAACGGGCGTTGCCCAATCATTCGGCTTGTAATTGATGTCTTCGTGGGTCATGAATTTTGTACGGTTATGCAATCCTACCCGCGGAGACATTTCCCAATCGAATCCCAGTCCATAGGCGATGTCGCGATAGTTTATGGGACAGCGCATGGCCACACTGTTGTCGGCCGATGCAATCCAGGCTTTGTCGGACCACCATTGTTCTTCACCCAAGAGGCCTATGAGGTAAAAATTATCCGTTAGTGCTATAGCCGGTTCCAAGCGCCAGTAGAACGATAATAATAATTGATCTTTTGAGCTCGCCCCCAAATTGGTGGAAACGTTGTTGAGCGCCGCATATCCGGAGAAGAAAAAATCGTGATGATAGCCGATTAATTGGTTGAGCGGATAGGCAATGTCGGCTTCCAAATTAAACGTATACTTCCTATGTTGCGGGACATTCGCCGAACGGGTGTATATGGTGGTTTTTTCATGCATATTCGCCGTTGCCTGGATGGAATCCTCATAGGGAACAAAGCCTTCATACGTTGCAAGGTAGTCCTGGCGAATACCGCCCGCGTCGGGTCCCAGGGGTGAGCCGTACGTGCTTCGCAGGAAGCTTTGATCGCCAAGCCTGTTTTTATAGGAAGGTTTGGAAAGCGACGCATCGAACAAATCAATTCCCCACCGGTTATACGAAGAATGAAACAGGCTCCAGAAATCCTGCCCGTTGAGCCTGTACGGAAAGTAAATCAGATCGCGCGCGGTTTGCACCTGGAAATGCTGACCCAGGGAAAATTTCATGTGCCCGTAGCCGATGTCCGGCGACACGCCGAGGACCGCGCCCGCCATATTCTGGGCATAGGGAGAAGCCTCGCCGCGGGCGAGAAACTTTCCCGCGCCGACCAGGTTCGAACCATAGGGAAAAAACGCGTCGGTGGGAGCGGCGAATGACAATGGAGAATAAAACTCCTTGGATATATAGGCCACATCCACTGTTGCCGGAACCCCGTAGGCGCTTTTCAGGTGCCCGTAAAAGGCGGGACTCAACTGATTTTTCGAAGGTTTCCATTCATGGGTCGAAGCGGAATCATACCGAACAAAGGTCGTATCAATCATGCTCATCGCGATATCTGCGTGCATTTCCAGGCGATTGTTGATAGGTCCCTTAAGATCGATGGAATATACCTGCGGCTCCTTATAAAATGCCGTATCCGGAGACGCGGAAAAGGTTTCCAGAAACTTCCAGTTATTAATGAGGTCATCCTGAACTTGATACCCCACGTAGTTAAAACCTAAAGTAAGACCTTCGTTGATTTTGGTTTTTGCCAGGCGAATATGTAAAAGATGATGGTAGCTGTCGCCTACTCCGCGTTGTTTCGCCTCGGTCGGCGGAAATTCGGCGGTATACGCCAGATCGTTGGACCAATCCTCAAAATCACGCTCGCCGCTGTCGTAGCGTTCGTAAATTCCATAGACGATATTGAAATAAAGGTCCCACGGGAGGTCGATGCTTTCCAGGTTGATCCCCTGGAGCGCCTTTTTATGCCACGAGGCGCGCCCTTCCTTGGCGCCCTTGGCGATATTGTAGTCGTAGTAGCGGGCGATGGGTTGTTCGATTTCGTAGGGCAGGAAGTCCCAGGCCACGTTGCGGGGCTGCGACTTCCATATTGTCAACGGAGAAGCCTCGGTCCAGATGATGCTCCCCATTTTAAGCCAAAACGAGGCTCCGATGGATCTCACGGCGAGGCCCGCGCACATATCCTCATGAACCGTGGCGACTTCCTCGAGCTTGTCGTGCCGTGTTTGGTCGCGCACGAAACCGTCGGTCCATTGGCTGGCATTCGCATTGGTGTAAATTCCCGGCAAGGTGTTCTGGAAACCGATTTTCGACCACAGTACCGTGTTACGGCTTACCCGGACCACCATTCCAAGACGCATCATGTCTTCATTGCCTTCCCAGTTCGCCTGGGTCCAACTACGGTCCCTTCGGGCATAGGAGGGGCACTCCCGGAAATCGTGGTATTGCAGTTTCAGGCGCGCCTCGCCGGAAAATGAGACCGGGCTAGATCCGCCGAACATGAGCGTGGACATGACCTTCGATTCAAGGTCGTTGATTGAAATCTTGGAGGTGTCGGTGGATGCGGAATCGCTCCCTTGTCCGCAAAAACCAAGGGTAATCAGTCCGAGAAGCGCGATGATTGAACGTTTCATTTTTGTAATAATGGTCGTTTTTGCCAAAAAAAACCTCCCGCTTAATACAGCGAAAAAGTACGTACTATGATTATTATTAGGTTAGTGTTAAAAATATTTAAAAAGTTCAATGTCCGCACCTAAAATGAATTTGTCATTAAAAAATCCGCTCGTTTGAAAAATATACCTATTTATCTTTTCCTTGTCTACACATCCTTAAAGAAAAATCTTGTCATTATTTATGTAAAGCCGAATGAAAGGTTAAGGAAATAGAAAAGAGAAGGCGATTCTGATGCCATTATCAAGTTCGGAATATTAAAATAGTATCATATCCTGAGTACCGGTCGAAACTTTGGGCAGGAAAAGGAAATGATTAAAGAACCACGATTGACACTGTTCGATCTGGCAATCTGCCTGTCGGATGCCGCGGACCTGGTTTGTCCGTCGCTCGTGAACCACCACAAGCAGGTAGCCTACATTGCATCGTGCATCGGCGCGGAAATGGGACTTGATGAGGACATCCAAAAAGACCTGGTGCTGGCCGGGGCCGTGCATGATATCGGGGCCCTGTCCCTGAACGAGCGGATCGAGACCATGGATTTTGAAACCAACCCCGATAGCGCCCACGCCGAAGTCGGGTATTCGTTACTGCGGCTTTTTGAACCGATCGGACGAGTTGCGGAGATCGTGCGCCGGCACCATAATTATTGGAATGATGGAAGGGGCGAAACAGCCGAGGGCCAACCGGTAATGCTGGAAAGCCATATAATCCATTTCGCGGACCGTGTGGCCGTATTAATCGACAGTGAACAAGAGATCCTCGGGCAAGCTCAGGATATCCGAAACAGGGTCGCGGCAATGCGGGGCACAATGTTCCATCCTCGCGTGTCCGACGCGTTCATGGCCGTTGCCCAGAGGGAATATTTCTGGCTCGATGCCGTATCGACGACGGTATATCGCATACTCCGGCAAAAAACAAGGATGAAGACGTTGACTTTAGATATCTCGCAGTTGCGCGAACTTGCGATGTTTTTCGCGCGCATAATAGATTTCCGGAGCGCATTCACGGCGACCCATTCCGTCGGCGTGGCATCCGTCGCGGAAGCGCTGGCCGGGTTGGCCGGATTTTCAAAACGGGAGCGGGAGTACATGAGAATCGCCGGTTTGCTGCATGACCTGGGGAAACTCTCCGTGCCCCGTGAGATATTGGAGAAACCCGGGAAACTTGACAAAACAGAGTTTAACATCATACGCGCCCACACCTACCACACCTACCGGATACTCGACACGCTGGAGGATTTCGACACGATAAACACATGGGGCGCGTTTCATCACGAAAGGCTCAATGGGAACGGATATCCGTTCCACCATAATGGCGACGTGCTTTCCCTCGGCTCCCGCATTATGTGCGTGTCCGATATATTTACGGCGATCACCGAAGACCGCCCCTATCGCGCAGGAATGCCCCAGAAAGAAGTGAGCGGCGTGCTTCGCTCGATGGTCAAGAGCGAGTCGATAGACGGGAACATAGTAAAACTTCTGGAACAAAACTTGGAAGAAGTAAACGGCATCAGGCATGTTTCGCAAACGGAGTCCCGGGAAATGTACAGGGACATCATCGGACCGCGTGCGGTATAGAGAAATCGGCATCCGATAATCGTTGTCCATTCGCCCAGAGACGAAACGACACAGTTAAATATGTTGCCATAATGCACACAAAGTGGTATATTTAGCATATGAAACAATATGATTGGGACGAGAATAAAAATGAATTATTAAAAGTCGAACGTAACATCTGTTTTGAAGACATCGTTTATTATCTGGAAAATGACATGTTATTGGATAGCTACGATAATCCCAATCGGGAAAAATATCCGGGGCAAGGTCTTTATGTTGTTGAAATTAAAGGATATGCTTATCTGATTCCTTTTGTTGAATCCGAAGATTCAATCTTTTTAAAGACGATTATCCCGAGCAGAAAAGCTACTAAGAAATATCTTCGAAAAGAGGAGTGATGCAATGAATTTAACTAATGAAGAAAAAGACATCTTAAATTCTTTTGAACAAGGAGAATGGACTCCTGTAAAAAATCCGGCTGCTGAACGCAAACGTGTAAGGGAGTATGCTCGCGCGACCATGCGAAAAGATAGGCGCGTTAATATCCGGATTTCACAACGAGATTTAATGGAACTTCAACGAAAAGCAGTTCATGAAGGTCTTCCCTATCAGACCTTTATTTCTAGCCTATTACATAAATTTGTAAATGGCCGGATGGCTGAGAAACCTGCGCATTGATTGTATTTTTGTCAAAATTGCGCAATTGCATGCGGTAAAAATCAACGCGATGAAAACAATTCCGGGCCGATTACCGGACTATCCACCGCTTGTGTATGTCGGGAATGTCATCGAGCAACCTTACCGTATTCTCGTTTTTCGGCTTCAGGGTGACGTCGTCGGGAGTGCCCTGCTCGACGATCGCACCTTTGTGCATGATGAAAAGGCGGTCGCTGACGTAGTAAGCCAGGCCGATGTCGTGGGTGATGAAAACAATGGTCATGGAGAGCTCTTTTTTGAGCTTCATCAGGTAATCCAGGATATTGGCGCGAACGCATGCGTCAACCATGCTGGTGGGCTCGTCGGCGATGAGCACCTTGGGCCGCAAAATGAAAATGCGCGCGAGGAGCATGCGCTGCATTTGCCCTCCCGAAAGTTCGAAGGGATACTTGCCCTCGATTTCGGGGGGTTTGATGTTAACGGCCAAAAGCGCCTGATCAACGCGTTCGTCCATTTCCCTTTTGGAATACTTTTCCTTGAGAATGCCGAAGGAGCTTTTAAGCTGGGAGCGTATGGTGAAGAACTGGTTGAAGCAACTGAACGGATCCTGGAACACCGGCTGCACCTGGCGCCAGTGCGCGCGCTGGTCGCCGATGAGGGCGCCCTTGAACAGAAATTCGCCCGACGTGGGCCGGATGAGGCCGAGCATGATCTTGGCGAGCACGCTTTTGCCGCAGCCCGAACCGCCCACCAGGGAAACGATTTCCTGGTCCGCGATGGAAAAGCTTACGTCGTCCACGGCCTTGACCATTTTTTTGCCGTGACCGAACCTGCACGTTACGTGGTTGGCGAAAAAGACCGCGTTTTCAGCTTGCATAGGCGCACCGTACCTGTCTTTCGGCGACGATCCGAATTTCCTGTTGCGTTGCCTTGCAATCGGGCCGCGCCACGGGGCACCGTTCGGCGAACCGGCACCCCGAAATGGGTAAGGCGAGGTTGGGCGGAGCGCCTTCGATGGCCACGGGTTTTTTTTGCTTTTGCCCGGGTTCGGCGCTGAGCATGGCGCCCATGAGCGCCTGGGTATAGGGATGGCGCGGGTCGAAGATGATCTGTTCCGTTTTCCCCAATTCCACGATTTCTCCCGCGTACATCACGGCGATCCGCCCGGCCACGTGCCGAAGCAGCGGCAGCTCATGGGTGATGAATATCATGCTCGAAAAAATCTTCTTGTCAAGCAAGTCGAAAATCATTTTTATCACGGCCTTTTGGGTGGTCACGTCGAGGGCCGAAGTCGGTTCATCGGCGATGACCATTTGCGGATTGAGCAAGGTGGAAATGGCGATGACCGAGCGCTGCCGCATGCCCGCGGTGAGCTGCACGGGAAAGGAATTGAGGACAGTGTCCGCGTCCATGCCGATGAGAGTGAAACGTTCGCGCAGACGCGCGTATATTTCCTTTTTCCTGCCGCCTTTTTCGTGGCTGGCGATCATGTCGGCCGCCATGTCCTTGATTTTCCGGGTTGGATTGAGGGAATTGAACGCCCCCTGGGGAATCATGGCGATTTTTTTCCCAAGCACGTTTTTCCGCACGTCGGCCGGGGTCCTGCCCATGATTGATTCTCCGGATACGCGAACGTCTCCCGCCGTGGGATGAAGCGGCGGGATGAAAAGCCCCATGCAGCCATTGACAAGCGTTGATTTTCCGCAGCCGGACTCCCCCGCAACGCCCAGCACCTCTCCTTGTTCCATGGAAAAGGAAACGCCGGAAACGGCGTGTATTTTTTCGCCGAACCTCGTGAGATAGTGCAAGGATAAATCGATGACTTCGAAAATCGGCATTGGTTCTCCTACTTGCGCAGCCGCTCCTACTTGCGTAGTCGCGGATTGAATACGCCTTCCATGGACGTATTGATGACATAAAAAGCGAAAACGACCATCGATATAAGGATCGTTGCCGGCACGAACGCCCACCAGGCGCCATCGCTTAATGCTTCGTTGTGCATTGCATCGTTGAGAATGGTCCCGAGCGATACCGTATCGTAAGGCCCCAGGCCGATCATGCTGATGCATGATTCCGAAATGATCCCGCTGGCTATTTGAATGATGAATACCATGAACACGTACGACAGCAAATAGGGCAGAATATGCAGCGTCACCAGCCCGAAGGTCCCGTATCCATTGACTTTTGCCAATGCTATGTGGTCGCGGCTTTTAAGGCTGGATGCCTGGGCGCGCACCGCTCTGGCGCTCCACGTCCAACTGGTGAGCGCGATGATGATGGCGATGAGCGTAAGCGACCGCCCTTCCCTTAAACTGCTGCTGATGAGAATCAGCACCACGAACTGGGGGATCACCACGAAAAGGTTGGTCAGGAGCGTTATCACCTCATCCTGCCAGCCGCCTTTAAACCCGGCGTACACTCCCAAGGCGGTCCCCACGATGGTTGCAACGATACCGGCTAAAAAGCCGACATAGAGCGATGAGCGCAGCCCGCGGATGAGAAGCGAAACCATATCGACGCCCATGTGGTTGGTGCCCAGCCAATGATGCCGCGAAGGCGGCAGCATCGACGCGCTGACGGTGCGAACGTCGACGTGGTAAAAAAACGGGAACACCAGCGCGAGACCTATCGTCAATAGAAAAATGCCGATGCCGATAAGAAATGACGGGGATTTCAGCAGATTCAGAAAAATCTTCATGGACTATTTTCCTCCCTGGCCGGCTTTTACCCGCGGGTCTAAAAACCCGATCAGTATATCCACGCTGAAATTGGCGATGAGCACGCTGACGGTGATGAGCAACGTGCACCCTTGGATGAGGGGATAATCGTTGCCCTGAATGGCCGTGAGAACGGCCATGCCTAGGCCCGGATACGAAAATATCATTTCGGTGATCAGCGCTCCGCCGATCATCATGCCCAGCGACAGCGCCAACCCCGTCAACTGCGGCAGCATGGCGTTGCGAAACATATAGAAAAGAACCTTATTTTCCGCTATGCCCAGCCACTTGGCGTACTTGACATAATCGGTTCCTAACTCGTAAATGCACATGGAGCGCATGCCGATGGCCTGTCCGCCGGCCAAAATAAGGAAAATGGATAAAAAGGGCAGTATGTAATGATAGCCCGCGCTGGCGATGAACGTCCATGACAAACTGGGAATAAGCCCGCCGTCGTAGCCCCCAACCGCCGGAAAAACATGCCAGTAAATACCGAAAACGTACACCAACAGCATGCCGAACGCGAAAAAAGGGATCGAATTGGCCGAAAGCGCCAGCGGAAAAAAGAGCTTATCGAATACGCCCCGCCGGTAGGCGGCGAGTGCGCCGAGGATATTTCCCACGAACCACGCCAACACGATCGTGGGCAGTTGCAGGGCGATGGTCCAGGGAACGGCGGTTTTAATGATGTCGGTTACTTTTTTCGGATAATTTAAAAACGACGTGCCCAAATCGCCTTTCAGACACATGCCGATATAGTTGACAAACTGCTTGCCCGCGGGCGTGCGGACGGGAGCGCCCTTTTCATTGCGAAGGACATTTCCTTGCGCGTCGCATTCCGCCAGCCCGAACTCCTTGAGGTACGCCTCCTCCTTCTCCTTGGTCGCTTTGTCGCCAAGGCCGCCGCCGGCCTTGGCCAGAATGATATCGACCGGATTGCTCGGCCCCATCCGGGGCAGGAAAAAGTTGATGGTGATCGCCACCAGAAAGGTGAGGAAATACCAAATGCCCTTCGTGAAGATATACCGCAGCGTGGGATGTTGTTTGAACATGCGTGATCCTTATTTCACCGGTTTCAGTTCCCAGAGCATTTTCGTTCCCGCGCCGTAGAACGGCGGCTGCGGAGGCGCGTACGGATTGTCTTCCGAGGCGAAATTGGTCCAGTGAAGCGTGCTGAATTCATAGAATTGCTCGGGTAAAAAAGCGAGCGTCAGCGCGGGCTGGTCCTGCATGAAAATAACGTTCAGGTCGCGGTAGGCCTTCGTTTTGGCCGCTTCATCGGTAAGCGTGGGAATGAGCTTGAGCAATTTGTCAACCGTTGGATTGTAGTCCTTGCCGCCCGGCTTATTGTAGCGTCCCTGGTTTTCGTTCATCCGCTCCCCCTGGGCTTTCCAGTTCCTCGACGACATCACCATGTCCATGCGCGACCACGGCTTGGAGGGCGTGGCCTCGGGATCGGGTTTATGCATGATAAGATCGAAATTGCCGAAGGGCAAGGCCTGCCAGTAGAGGCTCGCGTCCACGAAGCCTTCGCGTATATCAATCCCTGCGGTCCGCATACTTTTGACCGCTATTTTGACCATCGCCTCCCAGTCCGACCAGCCGGCGGGGGAGGTGATGAACAGCGTTGGCACCTTTTTACCCTTGGCGTCGTTCATTTGAACGAGGTTGCCGTCCTTGTCGAACAACGATGAATAGCCGGCCTTTTTCAGAATTTGTTTGGCCTGGGCCGTGTCGAAGAGCGCTCCGTATTTCGCGGCGTCCTCATCGGAATAATATTTCTTTTCCATGCCGAACGGCAGGATCAAGCCGGGCTGCAGTTTCGGCGTATACCCCGATACCGCAAGGTCCTTTATTTCATTGGAATTGACCGCGCAGGCCATGGCGCGGCGGAAGCTTTTGTCGGTCAACGGATAATGCGTGCAGTTGATCAGGAGCATGGGGATGCATCCGGGAACGAAGTAGGGTTCGGCCTTATGCCACGTGCAAACGTTGTTTTTCGCCTTCATCCAGATACGGGGGATGAACGTCGACGATACGTCGAGATTGCCTTGCGACAAGGCGATGCTGAAGTGGTCGTTGCTCTTGAAAATCGGGTGGATGAAATATTTGGGGCCGGGCATTTTGCCTCCATGCAACGCCGCGTTTCCCCAGTAATCGTCGCGCCGTTTGAGAACGATTTTTTCGCCCGAATAGCTATCGAGATTATACGGCCCCGACACCACGGGGTTTTTATCCATCTTTTCCTTTTGAAACGCCGACAAATCATTACCCAGCTTTTGAAGCATGGGGTCGATGACATGCTTGGGAAGGATGCGGATCGCCTGGAGTTGATCGAGCACCGAGAGGGGGTTGTTTCTTTCCTTTTTGTTAACATACAAGGAGATTTTTTCCGCTTGGGTCTTGCCGCCGGTAACGGGGTCGGCTATTTTTTCCACCGTAATGCCGGAAATGAGGTCCCACACATAGGCCGTGGGGGCGCCCTTGAAA